>Ga0209794_1000218_pt1 | contig 121516 bp, 87 predicted proteins | sample EBPBio232013_DNA_FD_185869 | JGI IMG/M metagenome (GOLD analysis project Ga0209794, IMG submission 185869) | Wastewater treatment Type I Accumulibacter community from EBPR Bioreactor in Madison, WI, USA - Reactor 1_5/23/2013_ DNA (SPAdes)... | ecosystem: Engineered > Bioreactor > EBPR >...
AATTTAACGTAAGGCGAGGAATAAATAAAACGGAGATCATAAGTTGGAACCAACTTGAGGCGAAGACTCTTTTTGCTAAATCTGAGAATATAATAAAAAAGGCTGCCCCTTTTGAGACAGCCTCTTTGTTATTTTAAAGAAAACTACACAACATAATGGACAGGATCTTTTACACCCGCCTGCTCAAAACCATGTTTCCTTAGAATGCAACTGTCGCATTCGCCGCATGAAGTTCCGTCAGGAAGAGGATCGTAGCAGGAATGAGTGATTGAATAATCCACACCGAGTCTGATACCCAGTTCAATGATTTCCTTCTTGCTTAATTTCTGAAGCGGGGCGTGGATTTTAAGATGTGTCGTCCCCTCCACTCCCACTTTTGTTGCAAGATTAGCCATCTTTTCGAATGATTCAATATATTCAGGTCTGCAATCAGGGTATCCGCTGTAGTCAATTGCATTCACTCCGATAAAGATGTCACTCGCCTGAAGCACTTCAGCAAATGCAAGCGCATAGGATAAAAATATTGTGTTTCTTGCGGGAACATATGTGACAGGAATATTTTTTGACATCTCCTCTTCTTCCCTGTGCTTTGGAACTTCGAGTCCAGATGTCAAAGCCGATCCCCCAATCACTTTCATATCAATATCGATTACAAGGTGCTTCTTTGCCCCGAAATATTCAGCAACCATTGCGGCAGATTTTAATTCCTGAAGATGTCGCTGACCATAATTAAAACTGAGGCAGTAAATTTCATATCCTTGTTCTTTGGCAACCGCTGCCACGGTGGTTGAATCAAGCCCTCCGCTCGTAAGAACAACTGCTTTTTTTGGCATTTTTTATTCTTTGACTTTTTGATAAAATTAAAAATTTGAAGCCCAAATCTAACCAAACAGTGACTTTTGACCAATTTTAAGATTTTACTTCTCTCTCGTTTGACTTGTATGGTAAATTGAATAACACTAAATTAAGGGTTCACTTTAAATATTTAATGCCGGTGTCTGCATGCTGTTAATTTCTTTTGCGGTGCCTCAAATATGAACTTTTAACTTCTCTGACAGGTTTTCATCTGACAGCAACAATCTTATTCCAAAACAATAAAGCCCTTTTTCTCAAAGGAGAAACAATGTACAAGTATTTTCTCATGTTAGCCGTCTTTTCTTTCGTGACCTTTGGCCAAAGCAAAGGGAATCCTGAAATTACGCCGAAAGAAATCATTGAACACATTAAATTTTTGGCTTCAGATGAACTGGAAGGCCGGTCACCGGGAAGTGGCAAAGATATCATCGCCGCTAATTATATCAGGGAGATTTTGAAAAGATCCGGTATTACTCTGCTCGGTAATGATGGATTTCAGCACTTTGAAGTTGGCGGTGCATCGAAAATCAGCGAGAAAAGTTCGTTGACCATAAACAAGACGGAACTTAAATTTGACAAAGATTTTACACCTCTGGTAATATCCTCCTCAGGTGAGGTGAATGCAGAAGTCTTCTTTTGTGGCTACGGTTATGTAATTAACGACCAAAAATTGAAAGTCAACAATTACACATCAGAAGTAAAAGGTAAATGGGTTTTGGTTATGAGAGGGGCTCCGGATGTTCCCGGGATGAAGGAAATCTTCGAAAGTCACTCTTCGCTTCGGAAAAAAATTATCACCGCAAAAGACAACGGAGCCGCTGGGATAATTTTCGTTAACGGCTACGAATTCGATAAAAATGACAATCTTGTCAACAGCTCACAAGGTGCCGGGGAGCCCGATGCAGGAATTCCGGCAGTTCATATTACCAGGGAAATGGCTGAGATCCTGCTCAAGGGTTCCGGTAAGTCTCTGGCTCAGTTGGAAACCTCACTTAAAAATGATATCTCCCAAAGTGTCTCTTTCAACACCTCCGTGGTTGTAAAAGGAACAACGGTGGTTACAAGAACAAAGAAACCGACTGTAAATGTTGTGGGCATGATTGAAGGCAGCGATCCGGTTTTGAAGAATGAATATATAGTTATCGGTGCCCATTTTGATCACTTGGGTTGGGGTGGTCCCGGTACGGGCAGCAGAAGACCCGATACAATCGCCATTCATAATGGTGCCGATGATAATGCTTCCGGAACTGCAACTGCTTTGGAGATAGTCGAAAAACTCGCGGCAAATAAATCGCAGTTGAAAAGAAGTGTAATCTTTCTCGCATTTGGTGCCGAAGAAATGGGTTTGCTGGGATCGAAGTACTTTACCGATAATCCGATTAAGGAATTGAGAAACATCAAATTGATGATAAATCTTGATATGGTTGGAAGGCTGAATCCTGATACCAAAGTTTTGAGTGTCGGAGGGACAGGAACCGCCGTCGAATTTGAAAAATACATCGACAAGTATATTGCAAAATCAGGATTGCAGGTCAAGAAATCACCCGAGGGTTACGGACCTTCGGATCATGCCTCATTCTATTCAAAGGACATCCCCGTTCTCTTCTTCTTTACCGGCGTGCATGATGATTACCACACACCTTTCGATGACTGGGAAAAAATCAATTCAGACGGAGCTGGTGTTATCGGCAATCTGGCTTATGACATCACCATGGAAATTGCAAATACTGATATACCTCCTGTGTTCCAGCTCGCCGGTCCCAAAGAAAGACCAAAAGACTCACCGGGCTACAAAGTCTCCCTTGGAATTATGCCTGATATGTCAGCATCGGATATTGTCGGAGTCAGAGCTGAAACAGTTATCCCCGACCGTCCCGCTCATAAAGCCGGCATGTTGAAGGGTGATATTATCACGGCTATCAATGGGAAACCTGTTAAGGATTTGTATGAATATATGGAGAGACTGGCAGAATTAAAGAAGGGTGATCTTGTCAATGTAACTGTTACCAGAGGCAATGAAAGCCTGATTTTAAAGGTTCAACTCTAAAAACTTTTCGGAGCGGAGATTCTTGGTTCTAAGGGTCTCCGCACTACTGCATCTCTATTCATCTCTTGAATGCGTTTTCAGCCCGAATTGACAATTTCTTTCCTTTTTTGGTATTTTATACACAAGTTATCAACATTTCTGTTGATAACTTTATATGGAATTAATTTCAGATATTCAAATTAAATCTCTCTTTTTAGGCAATATTTTTTTCTTGATGCAACTTTTTTTCCGTTTCGAAGGATAATTACGCAATAATTGTCAATTTTTTAGTAAATTTCGATAGTTTTAATAAGCAGAATCGTAGCAGGCTTTTGGACACAAAAAAGTTATCAACAATTTTGAGTCAACGGCGGTCATAATTATGATCTCAATTATAATATTCCAAAACTCCCTGTTTTAACCTTTATCCATTCAAATGAGTGAAAAATGCCGCAGGATCAATTAGCCAGGTTTTTAGATGAACAGTATGTAATCTCAGACTTGCCATATCTCGAGATTGGAGACTCAATCGTACTATCGGGTATTACATACAAAATCATCGAGTCATTTTATGACATAGATTTTTTGCCTGATGGATTTTACTACAAAGCTTCAAACAGCGATAATGAATATTTCCTTATAAAGCTGCTTTTCAAATTTAGAAATGTAGCCAATGAGCCCAAAGCTGTGGTACATTCCGGACTGACCGGTTTGTCTCACGAATCCCTTGCGGTTCCCGTCGAATTTGGTACTGGAATTAAGAAGTACAACTTCAAATACTGTTTCGAGATATATGAGCTTCCGGGTGATGTGGTGCCTTTGGTTAATGTGGATATCGCGGCAGGTGCAGTCAGAAACGGTCTCCTTCCACAAGTGAAGAACCTCCTTGAATATTTGCATGAAAATGATTTCTATCTTCCCCACCTGCATTTATGCAATTTATTTGTTTCTCCGGGAAAGTCCCCCAGGATAGTGTTGTTTGGTTACGGTCATGCTTTGATGAAGAGTAAATTTCCATTTATAGCAAAGACATCCTTCTCTGAAGGGAACCTCTGCAGATATTATTATTCCCCTGAAATCATCGAAGGTCTTTACTCTGAAACCAGCGACTATTATTCCGTGGGTATGATATTGCTGCGACTGTTTTATCCGGAGACTTTTGACTCTGCAGCATATCGTTCGATCGTTCGTAATGGCGAAGAACTAAAACCGGTTATAGATTATAAAACCGATCTTTACGAGGTCAATACGATTATTGAAGGATTGACTCTGCATGAGGAACTGAACCGGTTTTCTTCAAAGGAAATTGAAGACTTGATAGCAGGAAAAAGGGTCGTTCCTCTCTATTACGGAAGCTTCTTCCTTTTTAAAGACGATTTTGGTGAAGGTAAACTTCACAACCTTGGCGATTTTGTCGAGCTTGTTAAATCGGAACCAGAAAGATTTCTTGCGTTCAGCAAGGCTCCTCAAAATCTTAAAGCTCTGTCTGACTGGTTTAATGGTCTCGAGGGGGTTAAAGATATAGCCGGACTGAAAAAGCGGATCATCAGATATCAAAATATCACTCCGAAATATTTCATCGAGGTAATTCTTCGTCACCTCCTTCCTACAAAAAATCTGATCTTGAATGAGATCGAATTCGATTTTTCTGATAAAACAGAGATTGAAAAGAATCTTCAGATATATTTCAGAAATCTTGAACATATTCATTATTACTTCCCCACTCACGATATACGCGCTGAACTCTTTTACTTTCTCCTTGCTGCGAGCGAAATCAGTGAATCCGATCCAACCGGCTATAAACTTCTAAGGGACGCAAGGGATACAGTTTGCAGTATTCTCGAGATTAATCCTGTCGGATTGATAGATTCATTCAGTACCCCCTCAATGACAGTTTTTCCGGCCCAATGGGCACGAATATTTCATGCTTTTATACCAAAAAAATATTTCAGGTCTTTCGAGGGAACGAAAATTCAAAACCTCGAGGATTTTGCTTTCTACCTCGCTCAGCACCCTGAAGTACTTACCGATGAGTTTCACTACTACGATATGATCAGATTTCTTGAAAATTTCGGTATAACTGACCTGAAAGGCAGAACCTACAAGGAAATTGTATTCGAGATTATGGACAAAAAAGTTGAATGCGACATCAACATTTCGAGAATCGATGAAATCGAAGCCGGTAAATATAAAATGTACTTTTCGTACCGGTATTCTCTGACTAATTTTTTCAAATCTCATGGTCTCGAACTTCCCTTCACCACGGAAATTAAACAGCAGTACAATTATGAGTTCAAGAAAAAGGGACTAAAATCTGCCTCCCAGACTGTAAAGCATTTCTTTTCGCATCTTGAAAAAGAGTTTTCCGTAAAAATCGAGAAAATTACAGAGGAGAAGAAAAGTGAAATCGCAAACCGGTTCAATGAAATTCTGGCAACTAAAATAAGATGGCAGACAGTCCTTGTAAACATCCTGATTATTGCGGGTACCGGTTTTCTGATTTCGGAGTTCGGATCAGGTCTTGTCTTGAATGAAAAGATGAAGTGGTACCTTAATTTGATGCCCGATTTTGAATTCTTTGCCATTAAACTGTTGCCGTATATCGTTATGACTGGCTTTGTGGGCATGCTCTATGTCCTGTCCCAAAACCTGAAACTGATCGGATTTATTGTCTTTACTCTTCTTCTTGCAACGGGCGGAGCAACCTGGTTTGTGTATGAAAAAGGAAGTAAAGCAATTGAAGAGGATGTCAGTTTGAAAAAATCGATTCTGACTGAACTTTATACAGGGCGCTCTGCAGAAACCAAACCTGAGGTTATCTCCCCGAAGGAAATGGCGGCACTTTTTGATATCACATTTGGTATTGTAAATCCCGGATACAAGCCTCTTGTTCAATATTTGGCCGATCAGGAGAGATTTCGGGTTAAATCAAACAGCAGGGTGGTTTCCCGTACTCTCCGCAAATTACAGGATGATTCCTGGGCAGCCAAATTTGATCTCATCGACAATTTCTCCCTCCCGATTGAAAGAACCGTTGGAACCGTTCCAATACCCGATAACAACGGATTCTTTAACAGTCTCGGCTACTTTGGATTTAAGTTAAAGATGGATAAAATAAAAATTGAAGGCGGTGATAACTCTGTTTTTGGTATCGCTTTCAACAGATACTACCTGCTAATCACAAAATCTGAAGTAAAACTGTACAAAAAAGAGGAAGAAAACAAAGGGGACAAAAATGAATTTTTACTTCTTAGTCAGATGACAGGTTATGATTATTCGATTGAAGCTTCAGGTCCCGACAGAGAGGTTATGCCGGCAGGAGTGCTCGAAAAATTGTTCACTGAAAAAGAGCTTGTGAAAGGGAATCCGGAGATCAACAATTCTGAATTTGATCTGGAAATTACAGTTTTGTTTTCGTCAATTTCAGTCAGGATCAATGGGAAAGAAGTGATTAAAACGAACGAAAAGAATGGCTACACTGACCTCGATTATGAACATTTTAAACCCAATATATCTCTTGTTTTTGGAGTGGAAAGCGACTATTCATTCACTTCTGTCACCATTTCCCCATTACCTGATCCGACAGGTGACAGGAACTATCTGGCAAGGCACAATCTTAAAGGAAAAATCAAACCCGGTTCATCACTTTTTACGGATAAGGGTTTGTCTTCAGCATCTGCTGAAAAACCAACCGACAAGGAGATTCTTTTTGTTAAAAATCTGGAAGGAAATGTTGTCACTCTTGAGAGTTCTGCCGGAAAAGTCTTTTACTTAAGTAAAAAGGATGTGGACGATATTTATTTCTGATCACCCGGATAAAAAGATTCACTGATCAGTCACCATACCCTGTAAGTTCGACATAACCCGAACCTTTGATGGTCGTCCCCTTGATTTTTTCAATATCAACTGCTCCTTCGTAGTATGTGATACGGAATTTATGCAGTTGATTTTTCATCGAAGTGGATATCTTGTAAATCGTTTTTTCGGAGTCCACTTCAATTTCCCACGCAGAGGGATACACATTTTTCTCAATTGTTACGGTATTCGTTACTCTGAATTTTAACTCCTCATTCCTCAGGGTTTTGCTGGTGCCATCCGCTTTTACCAGACTCCCCTTCTGAAAGTTTGTATTCCCGTCTTTATCTCTCAATCTGAAGTACATAAGTTCTGAGTTGTCATCCAACTGCAATGCGAACCAGTCCCAGCCTTTTTGATCCGGCTCGAGGGCACTTGTTGACCATTCGTGATCCATCCAGCTCCACCCTTCAAGAGCGTGTGATTCACCTCCGGTCTTTAGTTGCCCACTCGTGGCGATTCTGGTAAAGGAATAATAATATGAAGCATTTCCGGGATTGTTGGACTTTCTGCTCAGCCCTTTTTCACCCTGCAAAACCATTTCCTTTTGTGGCTCAAGGGAAAAGGAAAATTCAAATTCCCGGCTCCTGGCAAAAATGGAAATCTTCGGTTTGGAACTGCCCGTTTTGAAGTCAAAATTGAGTTCGAAACCCTCAATATGTATTCTGCCCTTTTCAGGGTCGCTTCCAGCCAGCGCTCCGGTTCCTCTTGCGAACTTTTCGGCAGAATAGAATTTTCCTGTTGTGATATCACTAAGTCCCAAATGTGCAGAATAAACCGATCCTGTTTGAAACCCCAGAGAATCATCTTCTTTTCCCGGTACAATACCGTTTCTGAAAATTGTGAATTGATAACCGAACCGTCTGCCCGTTGCGGTTTTGAGATTACCGGTGAAGTACCACCACTCCGTTTTATAATCGTAGTGGGCAAAGTGATCTTCCGGGAAATTAAAACTGATTATTGAATCTGCCTTTTTGAATCCTTTGGATTCTGCAGACATCACACTCGAAACCGTCAATTCTGCCTCACCCCTCTCACCTTCAAGATTCAACACAAACCACAACACTCCAGAGAGTATAATAACGGTGACTAAAGAAAGAAGCAACAATCTCATCTATTCGTCCCTCAACGATTTTGCCGGGTTGGTTATTGCCATCTTGTAGGCAGGGTATAAACCGGCGAACACAGAGGCAACTATGGATATAAGAAACGCCTGAATCAACAGGAAAGGAGATACCTGCATGTCCATCGTCCAACCGAATGAACGGAGATTAATAACATAAATTAAGGCGTAAGCCAGAACCATCCCGAGCGGAACTGCAATAACAGATGCGAGTGTACCCATGGAAAATGTCTGAATGGATATCAATTTGAACATCTGCCCGGGTGTCAATCCCGTAGCCCTCAGAATTCCCATTTCCTTCTCCTTTTCAAGTTGAATCGACATCAACGCGCTAAATATTCCGATGAACGCAACAATAACGGATAAAAGATGCAACAGACTCGCCACTACAAAAGTACGGTCGAAAATTTCCACCGAGTAATTCCGCAATTCACTGTTCAATCTTATTACTATATTTTGCTGTGAGCTAAAAAGGGATTCGGCAGTCTTTCTTACCTGAGCTGAGTTGGAACCCGGCTTAAGGTAAATACCTATCCCGGAAATTTTATAATTTTCCCACAAACCGGAAAATAATTTGTAATCAAGTGAGATATGCCCCATTTCTGAACTGTAGTCATAGTAAACAGCGGATATTTTCACACTTTTTAACCCTTCAGGTGTAGTAAATGTGACTGTATCACCAATGCTCAGTTTCCATTTATAGGCAAAAGTTTCGGTAACCAGTGCACCCCTGCCCTCTCTTATCTCTTTCCACGCAATTCCGGGAACACCTGCTTTTAATTTGAAACGGTATTCATTTTCAGGATCTATTCCGGCACCGAAAACTTCAATCTCTCTCCCCCGGAAAGTACTTTTTGCCTCGGAATAGTAATCAATTGATTTTACTCCTTCAATTTTGAGCAGATTATTTAGAATTGAAGGCTCAATCACAGGTTCATTCTTTCTCGATACAGGACCGGGTGCCGAAATGAAAAGATCGGCTACAAGTGTCTGCTCCAGCCAGGTTATTACTGTTCCACGAAAGGAGGTGATCATGGTTGATACACCGATAGTTGCTGATACAGCGATTGCCAATGCGGCAATAGCCACAGTTGTTCTGCTCAGGTTCGCAACTATGCCTCTTAAACCTGTTTTTCCCGTGTTTCCGAACAGTTTTTGAACGAGCGGCTGCATCAATGCCACACCCTGTACAACAACAAATGGTGTAAGCAGAGCAAACGAGATTATGAGCAGGAGAATTCCGAAATAGCTGAGCAAAATTCCCGCATCCGCAATAACCAGTATTAAAGTGCCTGAAATGAATAATATCATTGACAGAAGAGTGAAATATTTTGATTTCTTTCTCAGCCCTGCCTCAATCGACGATCGTTTCAGTACAACCCCCGGCGAAGTTGTGGCAGCCTCATATGCCGGATAGAGGGATGCAAGCAGGGTACCAGTTATTCCGGCAAATCCTGCTTTAAAGATACTTTCCGCAGGAATCGCTACAGATTTGACATTTGTAACAAAATAAAGGTCATTTATACTCTGTGTAACGAGACCCAGAAGTTCCTTCCCAAGGAAAATACCCGCAACTATTCCGGTAAATGTTCCAATGGCTCCAATGAATACAGTCTCAGCCAGAATTTGAATGTAAATTTCCCTTCTGGTCACTCCGATTGCTCTGAACAGTCCAAGAAGTTTTCTACGCTGGATTACAGAAAATGTCATTGAATTGTAGATCAGAAACAGCCCGACAATCAAACCCAGCATGCTCATGGCATTCAAATTGAGCCTGAATGCCTCGGTCAGAGACCTCGCTGTGTCGTTTGATTTGCTCGACTCTTTTAACTGAAGATCGCTGTTGTTTTCCATTATTTTAACCACCCGGTCATAATCCTGCCGGTCGAGTATCAGGTCGATATAACCAATCGTGCCATTTTTATCGAAAAGTGAATCTGCCGTTCCAATATCTGCGATGACAAACTGATCAATCGAGTTTTTACCGGTATTTGAAGAGGAAGGAATTAAAGACTGACAATATACTTTGAACTTTTTCGTTTGCCAGATGACAGTAAGGGAATCACCCGGTTTCACCCCTGAAGCCAAAGCGAATGCCTCGGGTAGCACCACCCGATCCTTGTGAGAGAGCAGGTCTTTTAGCAATTGATCACTCCCCTGACCCGAAACATCGAAAAAATTCCGGAATTTCTCTTCTGAGAAAGGATCGAGCCCAAGAAATGTGGCATTTTCACTCTTCTTGCCAACAATCCTTATGTTTTCTTCAATAACAGGTGCAGAAGCTTCAATTCCCTCATTTCGAATCCGGACGAATTGACTGAAACTCAACGAACCGCTCTTGGATGTGAGCCGGTGGGTAGCTTTTCCCGATACTGTTTCCATCGAAATATCGAATGCCCTCAGAGAGCTCTCATTAGCCATATCTATGGCAAGAATTACCGACACACCGAGAGCAATGCCGGTTGCAGACAGTATTGTCTGCCATGGATGAGTGAAAAGATATCTGAGTCCGGCTTTCTGAAATAATGAGATCACTTTAAATACCGGAAGTCGAGATGAGTGTATTGTTCCCCTTAAATTCAATTATCTTGTCAGCCAGTCCGGAGAGATCCCGGCTGTGGGTCGCCATTATCATGGTCTTCCCTGTTTTCTTTACCAGATTATCGAGGAGTTCGACAATTTTGTCGGCGGTCTGGTAGTCAAGGTTTCCGGTAGGTTCATCGGCAAGGATTATCTTTGGATCGTGAACAAGTGCCCGGGCTATAGCGACTCTTTGTTGCTCTCCGCCTGAGAGAACATCAGGATAGCTGTTGGACCTGTCTGAAAGTCCCACTTCATCCAGCAGGTATTTCGCTCTTTCCAGCCATTCCTTTCCCTGTTTATTGGTCAGTTCAAGGACAAGATTCAGGTTTTCCAATACTGTCAATGTGGGTATCAGATTGAAAAACTGAAATACGAATCCCACATTTTCACGACGGAAAATTGTGCGATATGGTTCTTTAAGGGATGTTAATTCGGTGGAATCGAGAATTATTTTGCCACGGTCAGGCACATCGATTCCACTTAGCAGATTAAGAAGTGTTGATTTTCCCGAACCGCTTCTGCCGAGCAGAATTACAAGTTCACCCTCATCAATTCCAAGATCAAGATCACGGAGTACATGGCGACTTGTAATTCCCTCGGTAAACGACTTGTTTAATTTTTCTATTTCAATAAAGGGCAATAGTTATCCGTTTTTATACAGATAACATTTACCCGAAACAATAAATTCCAATGTATTGCTATATTTTACTCAATTCAGCCATCATTTCATCAAACTGACTGAAGCTCATCGATTGCTGAGCATCGCTGAGAGCTTTATCAGGATCGGGATGAAACTCGACCATCACACCATGGGCACCGACAACTTTTGCAGCTTTCGCCAGAGGAATCACTTTGTCTCTGTGACCGACTGCATGTGAGGGATCGACTATTACGGGCAGATGAGTCAGCTCCTTCAAAACAGGAATGGCACTAAGATCCAGAGTATTCCTCGTGGCTGTCTCGAATGTCCTTATACCTCTTTCGCAAAGAATTACCTGACGGTTCCCTTGAGCGAGTATATACTCTGCTGCGCTCAACAACTCTTCGATTGAGGACATTAAACCCCTCTTCAGTAAAACTGGTCTGTGTGTCTTCCCCACTTCGATAAGAAGTGAGAAATTCTGCATGTTTCTTGCTCCGATCTGAAGAATATCGGAATATTTCGCCACTTCCTCCACCTGATTTATCGACAACACTTCAGTAATCACAGGAAGATCGTAGAACTTGCCTGCATCGGTCAGGAATTTTAGACCATCATAACCCAGTCCCATAAATGCATACGGATTTGTTCTTGGTTTGAAGCAACCTCCACGGAGGATGTGAGCGTTGGTCTGCTTCAATTCCCTGGCACACTCAAAAATTTGTGATTCTGACTCCACAGAACAGGGACCACCGATCACAACAAAGTTGTCACCGCCAATTAAAACATCTTTTACTTTGATGACGGTGTCTTCTGATTTATAGTCTCTGCCGGCGAGCCGGTAAGGTGATGATTTTTTCTTCACTTTCGCCGGCGGTTTAATCTCCGGGATTATCTCTCCCGCAGGTTCATCATTTTCAATGAGCCGGGGTAAGTCAGTCTTCACTGAAGTCTTTTCAATGTCATTGGCAGGATAGCTACCGAATACCTTGAAATAGCGGGTGTTTTTCCCAAGTTCATCAATCATCAAGTTGACTTTGTCATCCTCGATATTGCCCTCGAAATCGATGTAGAACATCTCCTCCCAGGGATTTCCGGCTACAGGCCGCGATTGAATTTTGGTCATGTTAACACCAAATTTATTAAAGACCATCAACGCTTCGACCAGTGCACCCGGTTTCTGAGCAGTTGACAGAACAACAGATGTTTTTGCCGGAATCCTCAGATCCACAGACACAGGTTTTTTGGAAGCTATTACGAAACGGGTAAAATTCTCTTTATTATTAGCGATATCCTCTCTGATCACAGTCATACCAAAGGTTGAAGCCGCCTGTTCGCTGGCAATGGCAGCATACTCAAGATTTCCCGAGTCTCTCACTTTTTGAACCGACAGAGCTGTATCGCTGACTTCCTCAATTTTGGCATTAGGCATGGTCTCAAGGAATTTACTGCATTGTGCCGCTGCCTGTGGATGAGAGAATATTTTCTTAATGGTCAGAGGGTCAACATTGGCAATACCGATTAGATTCTGCTTGACCCGCAATTTTTCCTCACCAATAATGGCGACAGAAGATTTAACGAGTGCATCGTAAACATCATTAATATTCCCCGAAGTGGTATTCTCAACGGGTAACATTGCGTAATCGGCTTCCTGATCTTCAACAGCCTTAACCACTTCCTCAAATGTCATCTTGCTTATAAAACCAATATCCACACCCCTGTTGGCAAAGAATCTTGCTGCAGCCAGTGAACTGAAGGAGCCCTCTATCCCCTGAATGGCTACACGAATGCTTCCTCCGGATTCACCACCTTTTTCGCCGAGTCTGTGCAAATATGACTGTTGCAACCTGACGGAATCATCAATTATTTCATGAAAGATCCGGGTTACAAAAGTCGGCTCCAAACCCGCCTTCTTGCCGGACTTGATAAGCTTTTGAAGCAATTCCTTTTCCCGCGTAGTATCCCTTAAAGGATAACCTTCACGGTCTTTTCGTTTTACAACTTCCATACTCAAACCCCTCCTCTTTACGAGGAGCGCTATGAGTTCTTCATCCAAAGCATTAATTAAATCTCTTAGGTCGTTCATTTTTTCCGGATTCTGTTCTTAAATGTTAAATTTAAATTTTTACTTGATTAAAAGCGTCTTGATCACTCCATCAGACTTCCCTGTCTCAACTCTTATGTAGTATGCCCCGCTTGCATAACCTGATGCATCCCACTTCCATTCATGTATACCGGGTGGTACTTCACCGGCATCATGAGTTGAAATCAGTTCACCCAACTGATTGTAAATAAATATCTTAACGAGTGCCGTCTCATTGGTTTTATAACTGATAACCGTCACCGGGTTAAAAGGATTTGGATAGTTTTTAAGTATGAGAATGTTTTCCGGGTTTGAGGCAACCTTCTCATCCTTGATTGATGTAACAACCACATTGGGTGATTTTTTTCTGTCGATCAAAGCCATACCGGCATCTGACATCACATATTTACCGGATAGAACCCCTTCATTGCTCAATTCAATCACTTTGTGATATCCCTGTTGCAGTTGAAAACTGCCGAGATGGAACCAGCCCTGCTTTCCCGGGCTTTGTTGATTAACGATAATGATGGAGTCACCATTCTTTGATGAGATTGTGTATTTCACCTGATTGGAAAAGGAAAATGACGGAATCAGGTAAACATAAAGATTATACCATGCTTCCGCCGGGATATCGTAGTGATACTCAAGTTTTGACGGTTGCGAAGTCCCTGTTCGAGTTATACCACCCCGAAAACCGGGAACAGGCAGGTTATCCCACTGGCCGGTTTTGACCACATTTAATGAATCTTCATTGATTACCAAACCCTTGGGTCTCCGGTTAAACTGTCTCCCCGGCATCCCTGCAGGATTTTTGTAATATGTCGCTCTAAGTGTGTCAGCAAGGCGGTTATTGTTTCTCCTCAATCCTTCATAAAAGAAGAATCCCTCACCCATGACACCATTCTGCCGGTTCAACTGCAGCGATTGAAGTAGAAACTGCGGATCGATGGTATAACTCCCTATATTCATTAGGATGCCGGCAAATGTAATTCCTTTTTTTGAGGGATCAATATGAAACAGGGAATTGTTAAGTTCGTACAGGTATTCCATGAAACTATAGCGATAGAGCTGCGGCAAAAACTGATCGACAATTCCGCTGTTTACCCAGGTCTTTGAATCCTGAAGATATTCTTCATATGCCCAGGGATAAAGGCTTGGTGAAGAAGCAACAAAAATATGGCTGTCGCTGTTCTTTATACTGTCTCTTACCCTTCGATAAAAATCGTTCAACCTGTCAGCGCGCCATCTCTTCCATGTCAGGTCATTGTAATCTGATGGCGGAGCAGCACCGTTATGATCAAGTTTGTAGAGAGCAACGGTTACAGAATCATAGCCACACTCCACAGGAAGTGCCGGCATCCTGTCAGAGTACTCGATGCCGTCAATATCATATTTATTCATCACCTCCCTGGTCAGAGCAATAATCATGTTCTGAACCTCGGGATTAATGCCGGACATCCAGTCAAATCCGTTTTTTACGCAAATGTCGCCGTTAACAAGCCTGGCAGCCCATTGAGGATAGCGTTGAAGAATATGCCCTCCGTAAGGTGGAGTTCCCCCGGAATAATAGGATGAAAAACCGTACTCAAACCAGGGATACACTTCAATTCCTACTCTGTGCGCTTCAATAACCACCGTTTCCAATGGATCCCTGCCTCCGAATACCGGATCAATTAAAAATCCGAACAAAGAGTCTGTTATACGGCTTGGATACTGGGTGTACCCACCATTCCAAACGACCGGGATGACAGAATTGATGTTAAAGGAGGCTAAAAAATCCATCGCTTCAGAAATGGACTTTTCTGAAAAGAGTACCTGACTGTCGATATCTGTCAATTTCACCCCGCGAAATTCATTGGTCTGGGCAAGACACTTCGAAGATGATAACAGCATCACAGAAAGAATTAGTAATATTTTAGTAAATTTTGGTAGCTGATTCAAATATTGTGACATTAAAAGGTAATCTATTTATATATTAATTTACAAAAATACAGAAATTTTCATTAGCAGACGAAACGCAAATGCCCCCAAAATTCGACTTTGATTGTATTGTAATTGGCAGTGGTCCCGGAGGAGAAGGTGCCGCTATGAAACTCGTGAAAGCGGGAAAAAGGGTCGCCATGGTCGATTCTTTTCCAAGAGTCGGCGGCAGTTGTACTCATACAGGTACAATTCCCAGCAAAAGTTTGAGACAGGAAATTCAAAGAATTGCTGAAATCGGAAGAACCGCCGGAATCACCTATCAGGAGGTCTTGAGGAATACTCAACGGGTTGTCGATCAGCAGGTTGATCTCCGATACGGTTTCTACAGACGGAATTATGTCGATGTAATAAACGGCTGGGCTAAATTTGCAGACGAACACACACTTGATATCGAACTTGGCAATGGCGGATTCGAACGCTACACCGCAGAATATTTTATTGTTGCAACCGGTTCCAGACCTTATCACCCGGATGATGTGGATTTTTCTCATCCAAGAGTCCTTGACAGCGACACAATACTCACTACGCCTCTGAATTTTCGCTCAATTGCGATTTACGGAGCCGGGGTCATTGGGTGTGAATATGCTTCCATTTTTAGGGGGCTTTCCATTAAAGTAAATCTTATCAATACAAGAGACCGGTTACTTACATTTTTGGATGATGAAATAAGTGACGCTCTATCCTATCACCTGAGGGAAAATGGTGTACTCATCAGGAACAAGGAAGAGTATGTAAAAGTTGTACCTGAAGACGATTCCGTTTCCATACATCTTGAATCCAACAAAGTAATAAATTCTGATGTATTGCTTTGGGCACAGGGCAGGACAGGTAACTCACACGCACTCGAGGTCAACAAACTGGGCATAGAAACTGATTCGAGAGGATCTATTGTTATCAATGATAAACACCAGACCGTCCACCCCCATATTTATGCTGTTGGTGATATTTGTGGCTACCCTTCCCTTGCAAGTGCCGCATACGATCAGGGGCGGTTCGCAGCAACTCATATTATTGAAGGAAAATGCGAAAACCAGTTACTGAATTTTATACCTACGGGAATCTACACAATACCTGAAATCAGTTCGATCGGAAAAACTGAAAGAGAACTCACCCGGGACAAGGTACCCTATGAAGTGGGACATTCATTTTTCAGACACCTTGCCCGTGCTCAGATAACCGGACACAAAACAGGAATGCTTAAGATCCTGTTTCACCGCGAAACTCTTGAAATCCTTGGAATTCACTGTTTTGGCACAAACGCAAGCGAGATTATTCATATCGGACAGGCAATCATGGTCCAAAAAGGAGAAGCTAACTCACTTATGTACTTTATTAACACGACCTTTAATTATCCAACTATGGCAGAAGCTTACAGAGTTGCCGCCCTTAACGGTCTTAACCGGGTAAGATAATTTGATCCATCTGCGTACTCTCCTCTTTCTTGTTCTGACTTCCACAATCCTGGTTCCCCAGCAATTTGAGATGCATAAATATGGTATCCGAGATGGATTGAGCATTGAATTAACAAAATCAGTTACTCAGGATACTTTCGGGTTTATCTGGGCTGCAACTGATGAAGGATTAAGCAGATTCGATGGATACACTTTTAAATCGTTTAATTCAATCCCGGAAATGGCATTTTCGAAACAAATTTTAAGAAGAAAAAACGGAAATCTGCTGGCGGTCTCAGATCTTGGTATCTTTGAAATTACGCCAAGACTCGATTCTGCAATTATTAAAATGATATCCAAAGGCTCAAGAGAATTTAGCCGCTCCACTATATGGTATCCTAAAAGCATATTTGAGGCAAAGGATGGTACCATTTTTGCCGGTGAACAAGGATCGATCATACGAATTAAAGACGGCAGGCTGAAAAAATATCCTCTCGACAAGGCAGATTTCTCGTACAACTTCCTGCGGGCTCACCACTTCTTTGAAACCGAAACTGGTGAATTGTTCATTGTTACATATAATGGTGGAATTTTCCACTTTGACTTCACCAATGACAGACTCATCCCCGCCGGCAGACTGAATAACACAAGTAACATAGCCGCCGTAAAATATCTTGACAATCTAAAGTTTTTAGCTGGTAATAATCTGGGTGTAACCGAAGTAAAACTCGTTCACGGAAAAAATAATGAATTCAAAATTGCCTCTTCAAAAAAATATTTCCCCGAACTGAATATCTCAAGTTTTCTCTTTAAGGACGGCTTTGTTTTAGCCGGAACATGGGACAGGGGTGTTTATTCATTTAAAGCTGATAAAGAGATCTCCGATCTGCAGCACCTTGAGGAAGTCGGCGAAATTAAAATAAACAGCGTCTTTCTGGCGAAGGATAATGATATCTGGTTGTGCTCGGAGAGTGGTCTCATCCTGCTTAATTACAGGCTTTTCAATCCTGTGCTACCGTCCGTGATAAAGCAATATATTCAGGATATAATTACAATAAAGGACAACAAAACTTTCGTTTCAGACGGAAACACACTTTACAGAATAGATTTAAATGGTTCTTCCATCTCTTACAAGACTGTTTTAACCGTTCCTGATAATGTTATCATAAGCATCTGCAGATTTAAAGAGGGAGTACTTGCTTCTCTTTCAAACGGTGAACTCGTTTATCTGAATGACAACGGCACCCGAACCCCGGTGAGGATTGAGAGAAAAGGTAAATTCTTTAAATATCTCTCCTATGGATCTTCTGATGATTTGTGGATGATTGAAGAAGGCGCAAGAGAGATAATAAATTTGAAATCCGATCTTTCGGTAAAACGATACGATGTTTCCCATTGCCCGATCGAAGCTTACAGCATAATTTATTCCAACGCAAAAAATGAAATTTTTGCTGCCGGAACTGCAGCAAAGATCGAGCTGATAAAACTTGATCCGAAGAAAGAAATGTTTGAACCGGTGAAAATTTCATCGGATTTGTCAGTGAATGGTGAAATTACAGTAAATGACATGGATTTTGATCGTGCGAACAATCCCGTTCTTGCTACCACAAAAGGTGTCTTCGTTATTGCGGGTGGAAAGGCCACTCTTCTTGATCCTTCTTTTAAAGGTGTGAATGTGCGATCGCTCTCGATTGATAATGTCAATTTAAACTATTGGATCGGTACTTCAGACGGACTCTACCGTTTTGACGGACAGAGTATTTCGCATTTTGATGTTATCTCAGGCTTGCCAAGTAAAACCATCGGAAGCAGAACTCTCACAATAGACCCTTCAGGAAATATTTGGGTTGGAACCGCAGAGGGTGTAGCACTCATGCGTGGTGTCTTCAAAATTGATATCTCTGACCCTGCCAAACTAATCCTTGCCAACAAGAAAAGCGGGTTGAGTTATTCTCTCTACGACAACTCAATCGAAATTCCTGAAGGAGAAAACTGGTTTATTAAGGTTCTGAATTTCACTTATCCAACAAGATCAATACTGTATCAATACAGATTTTCAGAAAAAGAAGAGTGGACAAACCTTTCAGATGGAAATATAATCCCTTTGGAGGGAATTGGCTCCGGAAGCTTCAAAATTGAGGTCAGAACCCGTCAGCACGGCAACCATTCCTGGAGTGATATCAGTTCACTGGAATTTACAATTGTGCCACACTGGTATAAAAGATGGTGGGCAATTCTCTTATGGGTTATTCTTGTGACCGTTGCTGTCTATACAATAGCCAGAATCTATGCAAGAAACCTGCAAAGGGAAAACCTGCTGCTTGAAAAAACCGTTAGTGAGAGAACCGCAGAACTCTCGAGTAAAAATTCCGAGCTTGAGAAAAGCCAGAATGAAGTCGTTACAAAAAACAAAGCGCTTGAAGTTTTGTTAACTGACTTACGGAATATAAATGCAACAAAAGATAAAATGTTCTCCATCATCTCACACGATTTGAAGAATCCTTTTACTACAATCATGGGATTCTCTGAAATTTTAAAAGATGACCTTGATGACATGACAAATGTGGAAGTTAAGGATTTTGTCACAAGAATATACAGTACCTCGAAGCGAACATATGAACTTCTTGAAAACCTGCTTGGCTGGAGCAGAGCACAATCCGGCAGCCTTTCGATCACTAAATCAAATATTTTGCTCCTGCCGATTGTCAAAAAGGTCGTTGATTTGGCGACAGATACAGCTTTCGACAAGCAGCTTTCGATCCGGACTGAACTTCAACCCGATCTGATGGTTAATGCAGACCCGAACGCACTTGAGACAATTTTGAGAAATTTACTTGTAAATGCCATTAAATTCTCAATTCCCGGGAAGGAAATAGTGATTTCTGCTCTTACCGGGGGTCCAAGTGTGAAAATTAGCGTGATTGATCAGGGAGTGGGCATGAATGAGGACACATTAAATAAACTTTTCAGAAACGATCTTCATTACACCACGAGCGGAACTCAACAGGAACGGGGAACAGGTTTGGGTCTTATTCTCTGTAAGGAATTAGTGGAAAAACACGGTGGGAACATCTCCGTAAAAAGCAAACCGGCAGAAGGAAGCACATTCTCTTTCACTCTGCCGGTTTAGCCTTGGGATCAGGTTATCTGTGTATTAGTTTATAACTTCTATTATTTCACCTTTATAAGCAAATCTTACATTCCTGCCGAGCGACAGCACCTGAGCTGCTTCTTTGTCTGAGAATGCAAGTTCAAAATATTCACTCGACTCAAATTTGATTTTCTTCAATTTCATGTTCCCCTGTTTTTCGAGCTTCGAGTCAATCCAGATACCATTATTTTCATAGAAAGCTCTGCCTGCTGCATCTGTGAGATTTATGGTTTGGTATTGTCCCGATTTGTTATCCTTGTCGACATTCCGCTTTTCCCAATCACGGTGGTTCACCTGGTCAGCACCAGAGTAATCCCGTATGGTCTCACTGGCTGTCGTACTCCCCTTCCCTTCCTTGTTTTTCATCCCGTCGAATTCTTCTTTGAAGACCTGCGGATTTGCCTCGGGGAATCCTCCTGCATCTTTCAAATTGGGTGCAAGCGGGGGTCGCGGAGTACCTGTAAGTTGTTCATCTTCGAGAATTAAATATGCTGTGTAGGGTGTTATCAGACCATATTTCTTCGCGAGATAAACAACCTCATCGATCATTTCTTTCGATTCACCGTTCAGCCTGATCAAGTCCAGCAAATGACCCACCCGCCTCATTGACCAGATAACCGGAATAAATGTATAGGAATCATCATCGGAAATGGTTACATCCCTTTCAAACTTAACCTCTTTACCGTTCCGTTTTCCTTTGATAATTATTTTGCCGGAACCTCCTTCTTCGATCAGTCCCGCCAGTGTCAGCACACCACCTTTGAAAATATCTATCTTTGTATTTGGATACGCTTTGCTGAATTTAATGTTACCCGAAGTGCTTACGGTTACATCTGTTAGAATTGGGAATTCAATTTTTTCAAAGAAACTGCTGATATTTACTTCAATTTCACTGTTTGGCGGTGAATAATTTCTTACTCCGCCTGTTTTAAGCGCAATTTTATCGAGCAAATGAATGTTTATATCGTATCCGATACCGAAAGTGAATATTCTTTTACCTGAGATCAGGGAAGAATCGAGACCGGCAACCAGTTTAAGATCGTCCCTTTCACCGATTGTTGGTTTACCATCTGTAATGAAAACCACATAGAACGGACGGTCTTTCTCCCCTTTCTCTCTTAATGCAAGTTTGAGAGCCTCATCGATATTGGTGCCACCCATTGCTTCCATTTTCTTTATTTTTTGCTCGGCAGACTCTTTATTTTTCTTGTCAGCTTTCATAAAGGAGGAAAAGACTTTCTCGGCTTCGGTTCCAAATTTAATGATCTGGAAATTGTCTTTATCTCTTAATCTGTTGATGCAATAAACAAGAGCGGACTGGGCAGCCGTCATTTTTTCACCTGCCATGCTGCCTGAAATGTCCAATACGAAAACGATATCCTTGGGAACATACTCAGCGGGAAATTCAGATTCATCGACTGAAAAATTTAAGAGGAAGAATTTCTCCTTGTCGGAGGAATTGTAAGTCATCAAATCGATGACACTTCCTTTCGGTACTGTATGTATCACAAGGAGATAATCTTTGTCAGGTCTTACATTGATTTCACTGTAGACCGACTTAAAATGGTTATCGTCCAACCGCTCACTTTTGGTTTCGTGCGTAGGTGAATAAATACCGTTGATTTTGTTTTTGTTTTTTATATCAATGGCAACAGACACTTTTTCGAGAGCTTTTGAAGAAAATTTCTCGGTATTCAGAGGATAAAGATATTTGTATGTTCCCCCGTCGTATTCGAGAGTCTGAAAATATTCAATCTCAATTTTTCTCTCCGACCTCGGCTCGATTGGGAAAATTTTCAGCGTATAAATATTCTTGCCCGAATATTCCAGAAGTGCCGGATCCTTACTCTTGGAAACTATTTCCTGATAAAGTTTTTTTGCTTTTTCTGCATCAAGAAGTTCTGCTTTGTACTCTTTCCCGTTTATAAACATTTTGAATCCGGTAATAACCGCACCTTCGGGAATTGGAAAAATATACTGACCTTCAAGCCGCTGATTTAACGGATTGAAAAAGACCTGATCGATCTTTGTTTTGGCTGTAAAACCGTCAATCGTCACTTTTACATCGTGATATTTCACCTCGAGTGGAAACGGGTCTCTCCAGCCCGGATGGGGTCTCGGACTCGGGTATGGCGGATCCGGAATGATAATGAAGCCGTCCGCAAAAATCTGCGGAACGGCTAACATTAAAATAATGAGGAACTTGACTGAGGATTTCATTTTAGTTTCAACTCTGTTTTAATTGACTGGATCAGGGCACTTCCAAAAGTGTTTTTCGAAGCAGGGTCGTCATTTTTTGCAAGGAAATCGTTTCTCATTTTCTCATATTTTTTGATTTCACTTTTTATCTTGTCCCGCTCCTTGTCATACTGGTCAATTTTAGCCTGAATTTCCTTTTCTGATAAATTCTTAAACTCTTCGGGTAAATCAGCTTTGTCAATTTTCTTTAGATCAAATCCTTCGTCTTTGGAAGCATCAACAAGGTCCCATTTCGAGTTGTTGTAAAACTCGGTTGCTTTGGCACCTGCTCTTTGAACGGCAGCACTTGGAGCCGACATCATGGCATTGTTGTCTTCCTGCTCCTGACGCAGTTTTGCTTCCTTGCCTGACTTCGAGAAATAAAGGTAGGTACCGTTTAATTGATTGTTCAGATCAAGAATTGTCTTGTCGTAGGGGGTCGGTTTCTGCTCTGCAGCAAGATTCTGATCGATAAACATAAATGTGCCGTTACCAAGGGTTGAACCGTCACGCCATGATTTGGCTTCGTCGTTATCAGGATTTCCACAATAAATTGTATTTACCTTTATTCCTTTTTCAGCAGCTTTTTTGCAGACATTTTTATAGTCAATTATGCCTTGATTGAAAGGCTCATTACCAGCAATCAGTATTACATTTACGGCATCCTTGTCTCTGTCCCAGTTGATCTTAAGTAATGCCTGCTCTATAACTGCTCCGCAGTATTCAGCACCGCCATTGGTTACAAGCCCAAAAAGGTGCTCGGAGACCTTGTCAAGATCCTGACTGAGTGAATCCACCATTCTTATATAATGCTCTGCGGGCTTCAATCCATCATTACCATATTCGAAGAGTGATATACTTAGATCGAGTTTCGTATCGGGCATATCCTTGCTCAAAGAAGCCATTTCGTTCACTATCCGCCACAATTCCTGTCTCGCCTGGTTTATCAAACCATCCATACTGTTGCTTGTATCCAACAGAATAGCGATGTTTATCTTTTTTGTGTTTTTCTTTTTATCAACAACATTGGGAAGTATCGCTGTTGTTAAAAGGAGAAACATCAAAAATCCACTCATTAACTTTTTCATCTCTTAATCCTTTTTTTGAATCTACTTTCTTATACTATTAATGTGATTTTATGTTCCGGGAAAATCTTAACACTCACTTAAAATCATCCCGCCTCTTTATTTAAGTTTATTTCTTTAAATTTGTTGCTGTCAATTATTTTTTTAATTAATTGGCGCAAACTCAGAATCAAGTAATTTAATGGAGAATAAATGTTCAGCTTAATTCCGAAACAGGAATTTGACCGGGTAAGAGAACTTAACCGGAGTGATTTTAAGGATCTTCAACTGTTTGCAGATATGTGCAGATTAAACACATTCATTATGGTTAAAAAAGCCGGAAGCGGGCACCTGGGGAGCAGTTTTTCGGCAGCTGATATCATTACTTATCTCTACCTTAAAAAACTGAATGTACTTGAGACCGGGTTTGACTCACCCGACAGAGATATTTATTTTTCCTCAAAAGGACACGATGTTCCAGGGTTCTACTCGCTTCTTTACGCTTTGGGTGTTATCCCTGAAGAAAAAGCATTAATGCTTCGTCGCCTCAACGGTCTCGACGGGCACCCCGAAGTGAGGATTACGGGTGTGGAAGCTTCCACCGGTTCCCTGGGCATGGGAATATCCAAGGCAAAGGGGATGGCATGGGCGAAAGCTTACAACGGTTCTGGTGGAAAAGTTTTTGTGCTGACAGGTGATGGTGAATTTCAGGAAGGTCAAATCTATGAATCTCTCCAGTCGACTGCCCACCAAAAAGTGAACAATGTTACTGCGATTATTGATCACAACAAATATCAAACCGATATGCTTGTGAAAGATGTGAACAATATCGAAGATTTGACTGAAAAAATTTCAGCATTCGGCTGGCATGTTGAAAAAATCGACGGTCACGATTTTGCGCAATTAGACCGTACACTGAGGAAACTCGATACAATAAATGATAAGCCCAAACTCATTATTGCTGATACGATCAAAGGGAAGGGTATCTCATTTATGGAATCTCCGGTGCTCGATCCGGCAACAGGCAACTCATTTTATAAATGGCACTCGGGTGCTCCGGACGACGATACCTTCAAGGCAGGTTATAACGAACTCAAAAGCAGAATTGAATTTCAGGCAGCGGAGCTTGGACTCGATCCGATCGATTTGCCGGTAATAAATGTCGACTCCGCCCCTCCTTCCAAAGCAACTAAAGAATTTGTTACCGAAGCCTATGGCGATGCTTTGGTTGAACTCGCAAAAACCAACAAGAAATTTGTGGTGTTGGATGGTGATCTTTCAGCGGATTGTAAACTCAGAAAATTCGAAAATACTTATCCTGACAGGTTTATTGAAAACGGAATTGCTGAGCAGGACATGGTTTCAATGGCAGGTGGGTTAGCCCGTATGGGACTTATTCCTGTTGTAAATACATTCGCAAGTTTCCTCTCTGCGCGAGCTAATGAACAGATTTACAACAACTCCACGGAACACAAAAAGATTATATATACCTGTCACTTTGCAGGAATGATTCCTGCCGGACCGGGAAAATCACATCAGAGTGTTCGTGATATTTCCCTCTTTGGCGCACTTCCCAACGCAACCATTCTACAGCCATGCAACGCACTCGAGACTAAACTCGTTACAGAATATTGCATTAATTCAGAAGATGAAGTAAATGTTATCAGATTGAACATAGGTCCTTCCCCAGAGGTAATAAAGCTCCCTGAAAATTATAAACTGACGATTGGAAGAGGGGTTTCTCTAACCCATGGATCTGATGCCATTATTTTCGCTTATGGTCCTGTTCTGCTGCACGAGGCTTTAGTAGCCGCAGATTATCTTCGTAAAATCGAATTCGGACTGCAGGTTGTTAATATGCCATGGTTGAACAAAGTGGATGTGGAGTGGATTGGAAGTCTGGTTGAAGATCACAACAAAATTTTCGTCCTCGAAGATCACTCCAATTTTGGAGGATTGGGTGACAGATTATTGAACGCTCTCGTTTCGGGACACGACCTCGGCTCGAGAACCTTTATAAAACTCGGACTGGATGATTACCCTGAATGCGGAACACCGCTTGAAGTACTCGAATACCACAAGATGGACGGGAAATCTCTTGCAGAGAGAATCGCAGGAATCAGCAATATTGATGATCTCATCGAACAGAATCCCGAGCTTCAATCAAAATATACTGCTGACGCTCCTCAATAGAGGATAAACACTAAATAATTTCAGAGGCTGCTCTCATTTAAGGGCAGCCTCTTTTAATTTCACTACTCTTGTGAATCTGTATCCAGTTGGTCAGGAGTGATTCCCTTGGCAAGACAATAATACTCTTTTGTAAGCACCTGAAGTCTTTCAGCCAGATTGATCAGCATCTTTTTCACCAGGTCAGGATATTTTTCTATAAGTTTGTCAATAGGCAGATTTAGATTCAGCACGACAGATTCTTCTTCTGCTATGAGCGTAGCAGTTCTTAATCCATTCAGAATAATGCTCATTTCTCCGATAACCATCCCTTTTTCTGAGAATTCAGCAACTTTCACATCTGCTTTAAAAACTCCAATCTTACCATTGATAAGAATAAAAAGTTCTTTGTCGTTTGCACCTTCCCGGGTAATTACTTCTCCGGCTTTGAAGATTTTCATGTTTGTTCCTTTAATTTGCGGAAAATTTTAACAGATACGCTTTAATAAATTTATAAATATCTCCGTCCATCACCCCCTGTGTATCGGAGGTTTCCACATCAGTCCGGTGATCCTTGACCATGTTGTATGGATGAAAAACATATGACCGGATCTGACTTCCCCACTCAATTTTCATTTTACTTTTTTCCAGTTCGTTTTTTGCGGCACTGAGTTTTTCTTTTTCAATCTGATAGAGCTTCGATTTCAAAAGTTTCATCGCTCTCGTCTTGTTCTGGATCTGAGAGCGTTCGCTCTGACAGGCAGCCACAACACCTGTAGGCATATGAGTAATTCTCACAGCCGTCTCAACTTTATTCACATTTTGTCCGCCTTTACCGCCTGATCTGAAGGTGTCGATACGCAAATCAGCGGTATTAATGTCAATCTGGATACTGTCGTCCACTTCAGGAATAACAGAAAGAGCAGCGAACGAAGTGTGTCTCCTCTGGTTTGAATCGAAAGGTGAAATTCTGACCAGCCGGTGAACACCCGCTTCGGCTTTCAGGTAGCCGTATGCGAATTCACCCTCAACCTCAATTTCAGCACTTTTAATTCCTGCTCCGTCACCATCAAGGATATCAACAATTGTTGCTTTCAATCCGCTCAGATCACAGTATCTTAAATACATTCTGAGGAGCATTTCTGCCCAGTCCTGTGCCTCTGTGCCGCCTGCACCCGAATGGACTGTAATGATACAGTTGTTTCCATCTTCTTCACCCGAAAGCATATTTTTGAATTCGAGTTCTTCTATTTTTGCGGAAATTTTTTCGAGTTCCTTACCTATGTCTTCCGAGAGCGATTCATCTTCTGCTTCTGCAGCCATTTCGATAAGTTCACCCACCGAGATCACGCCGGAATTCAATTCGTCCCACAACTCGATCCAGACCGATAGTCTTTTAGCTTCCTGTAGAAGGGCTTGTGCCCTTCTTTGATCATTCCAAAAATCACTTTGTTCGCTGATGAGTTTTATCTCGTCAACACGAGACTGTTTCTCATCTAACTTAAAGATAACTCCGCATGTTATTCACCCGAACAGTCAAATCTTTATGCGTTCTTATCTCATCATCAAACATCAAATACTCCATTCATTTTTATCGACAACTGTCAACCGTAAATTACTTAAAATCTTAAATATTACTGCATTACTGCATTATTGCATTACTGCATTATTGCATTACTGCATTATTGCATTACTGCATTACTGCATTATCTCTATTTCCATTCTCAGAAGTGCTGCCGCAAGGGTTTTTCCCTGCGCATCCAGCTTAAGAGAGATGGTGCCACCTCCACCAAGTGTATTGTGAAGGATAAAATTCAAGGCTCTCAGGTTGGGAAGTTCGTATCTCTCGACCTCTCCAAGACAAACGCCTTCGAAATAGTTCTTTACCCGCTCAACTGTGAGATGATTTTTGATTATTTCGTAACCTTCATCATCGTAGGCAATTATACCAACATTCGCGGCATCACCTTTGTCACCACTTCTGCCATGAGCTATATCTTTTAATCTTATTTTCATTTCATAACTCCAGGATTGAGACAACAGGAACCACAAGTTCCTTTTTAATAAGTGCGGGCCAGTATGCTACAACAGAGCTGGGTTTGGGTCTTCCTCCTGCAAATCCCGTAACAGCGGGTGGACCGGTTAAAATCAGGGGAGCAATTTCCTGTCCAAATCTTTCGATTGACTTGTAGTCTGTTCCTCTGACTGCAAATCTCACCATGATCTCGTTGATATTCTCTTCATCAACCTCTTTGGCAGCATTGCCATGACAGGCATTGTACCCGACAAATTCAGTTCTGAATTCTTCATACACGCATCCGAGCGCCTCGAGTCTTTTCTTAAGAATTTTTTCTGCTGCCCTGGCTTTTGTAAGAGCCTGGGGCCAACTGTAAGTCAGCGATGCAAATGAAGAATAACCATATTCATAAGAGCAGGAAACCTTGTAGAACGGAGTAAACGGTTTTCCCTTCACTCCTGTCATCCTGACTCTGTTTTTACCGTCATCACTCAAATGTATTGAGGTAAAATCAGCAACACAATCGGGTGTTATATACTCTGTCGGGTCACCGATTTCATAAAGAAGTTGCTCCGAAACGGTGTCTATGGTAACTGCACCTCCAAGTGACTCGTGCTTGGTGATCACGACTTCACCGTTTGGATAAGCTTCTGCTATCGGAAATCCGGGTTTTTCCATATTTTCAATCGATTCCCAGTCGCCGAGAAAGTTTCCACCCGAAGCCTGAGCACCACATTCAAGTATGTGCCCCGCAACGGTACCGGCAGAAAGACGGTCAAAATCATCGCTCGACCAGCCAAACTCATAAATCATTGGAGCAAGAGTAAGCCCCGTATCTGTGGTTCTCCCCGTTATCACAATATCTGCACCCTTTTGGAGAGCTTCAACAATTGGGAAAGCTCCAAAATAAACATTGGCGCTGAGGAGCCGGTCTTTAACAATTGTAATCGGTTCCCCGGTCTCCATATTTGATAATCTGCAATCATCACTCAAAAGTTCATCAAGCCGGTCTTTTATATTATCGCCTTCGATAATGGCTACTTTTAACCCCTCAATTCCCAGTTCCCTGGCAATATTCAGAATCGCTGCAGCACAGGAGGATGGATTGACTCCCCCGCCATTCGTGATTACCTTTATTCCCTTTTCTTTACAGACAGGGAGAATTCTTCTCATCAAGGGCGGGATGTCTTTTGCATATCCGAGATTGGAGTCTTTGTTTTTTTGTTTCTGAAGAATTGACATCGTCACTTCTGCAAGGTAATCCATAACCAGGTAATCAATGTCACCCGATGTGACCTGCCAGTATGGTGCCTCAATCAGGTCTCCCCAAAATCCTTGCCCGGAAGCGATTTTTATTTTTTCTTTCATTTCAGTTTCAACTTCATTTTAATGATGAATCAGTTCTAACAGTTGGGTTGGAGATGGTAAAGACTCCGCAGAAATCCATTTTATTTTGGGATCAGCTCTAAACCAGGTGACCTGCCTTTTGGCATACCTCCGGGTGTTTCGCTTAATCAGCTCGATACATCTATCGCAGGAGATTTCATTGCAAATATAGCTAATCATCTCTTTATAACCTACAGTATTCAACGAATTAAGATTCCGCGAGTAACCAAGATCGAGGACTTTCCTGGTTTCGGTTTCCAAACCTGATGAAATCATTTGATCAACCCGCTCCTCAATCCTTTTATAGAGACTTTCTCTCGGAAAGTCGATCGCAAATTGAAAAAACTGAATATCTGTTCTCCCGGTCTGTTTTTTGTGGTGTGCCCAGATTGGTTCTCCGGTAAGCTCCAGTACTTCCAGGGCTCGTACGATTCTTTTCCAGTTGCCTGTATTCATCTTCGCTGCACTGACGGGGTCTTTTTCCTTCAATAAATCAAGCAGCTTCCCGGTGCCGTCGCGCTCCATTATCCTGTGCATTTCCTCACGAAAAGAGATATCTTTTGACGGACCTTCAAAAATACCCTCAACAAGCGCCTTCAGGTATAATCCGGTACCTCCCGCAACAACGGGTATTCTCCCATTGTTTATCAGTGATTCAATAATTTCGATTGCCTGTATTTCAAACATTGAAGCGTTGTATTCTTCGTCAGGTTCAAGAATATCAATTAAATAATGTCTGACGGAAGATAACTGGGCATGGGACGGTTTGGCAGTTCCGATGTTAAGGTGTCTGAAAATCTGCCTGCTGTCAGCGGAAATTACAGCAGAACCGAGATATTTCGCAAGATTAATTGCATAATCAGTCTTACCGGAAGCTGTCGGACCGGTTATGATGATTACTTTTTTTTCCATCCTTCTTTACCGAGAAGCGGCACAAAAGCAAATTCGGGAATCTCTTCAATCCTGAACTCACTTTCTGAAACCTTTTGAATAATCATCATTTTCTGCGATTCCTTCTCACCAACCGGAATTATCAGCCTGCCGCCGGGAACAAGTTGTTTTTTAAGCGGTTCGGGCACGGAAGGTGAACCTGCTGTCACCAGAATTGCATCATAAGGTGCAAACTCATTCCAGCCGATCGATCCATCGCCCCACTTCGAATAAACGGGGTATCCAAGTTTCTCGAAACGCTCTCTCGACTTCATGTAAAGATCATATTCTCTTTCGATGCTGTAGACTTTCGCTCCCAGAGTACATAAAATCGCAGCCTGAAACCCGGAACCGGTGCCAATTTCCAAAACCTTGTCGCCCTTCCGAAGTTTTGCAGCCTGAGTCATAATTCCAACAGTCGTGGGTTGAGAAATGGTTTGACCGTAACCGATGTGGAGGGCGGAATCTTCATATGCAAGGTGAGAAATGGCTTCTGGAACAAATCTGTGGCGGTCGCAGATCATAAAGGCATCAAGTACCTGTGGATCATTAACTCCATTGGCTGTCAGTTTTTTTATGAGTGTTTTTTTTGCAGAAGTGAACATCATTGTCGATCGAAAAGAAAGAATTTATACACCAAAATAAAAAAAGCTGTCAAAAAAGTTGTTTACCGGTCGTTTGCCGAATTTCAGCTAAAAAGATGAACAACTATTAAGACAGCTTTGTGGAGGCGCCGGTCGGATTCGAACCGACGGATAAAGGTTTTGCAGACCTTCCCCTTAAGCCACTTGGGTACAGCGCCATTTTTATTCTCCAAAATGAAAAAATCCACTGGCGTGGATTTTTTACTGGAGCGGGAAACGGGACTCGAACCCGCGACTTCAACCTTGGCAAGGTTGCGCTCTACCAACTGAGCTATTCCCGCAAATCTTCAATAAATTGGTCTACAAATATAGCTAAATTCAATATTTCATGCAAGTGGACGAAATAATTTTTTTTAACCAAATATCATTTTTTTTGAAGGATTTACCTTCTTTTCCTCTTTACAGGCTCTTTTACAGCACTCTCCTCGATTAATTTAAGAGCCTCTTCAAATGTAATCGAAACGGGTTCCTTCCCTTTAGGTATTTTTGCGTTTACTTTTCCGTTTGTGATATAGGGGCCGAACCTCCCGTTCAGAATTTTAATCTCAGGGTTCTCAGTAAAGCTTTTAATATTCCTCGCCGATTCAACATCCCGCTTCGAGAGTATCAACTCGATACATTCCTTTTCTTCAATTTCCAGAGGGTCAATATTTTTTGGAATCGAGTAAAACTTGCCGGCATGCTTTACATACGGACCAAATCTTCCGGTACCTATTGTAAGTTCCTCACCTTCAAATTCTCCCGCGATTCTCGGAAGCTTAAAGAGATCCAGTGCCTCCTCTTTCGTAATGGTGTCGAGTCTCTGCCCTGCTTTAAGAGAAGCCATCCTGGGTTTGATCTCAGGATTATCAGGGTTATAGAGTTGAGCCACCGGACCATATTTTGCCATTCTGACGATCAGATCGAGACCGGTCTTTGGATCCTTGCCTAATTCCCTCGACCCCGTGGCACGGTCACTTGACTCAATTGTTTCTTTTACGATTTTATGAAAAGGCTGATAAAATTTATTCAGCATCGTTGTCCGCTCAACCTCACCCTTCGCAATATCGTCCAGCTCTTTTTCAACTTTTGCGGTAAACTTAAAATCAAGGATACTTGGGAAGTTCTTCACTAAAAAATCGTTCACAATAAATGCGATGTCTGTCGGGAACAATTTTCCCTTGTCCGCTCCCGTGATTTCGGTTTTGTCCTCGGTAATTATCCTTCCTGAGGCAACGAGCGTCAACTTCTTGTATTCTCTGGGCTTACCTTCCCTTTCCTCTTTCACTACATACCCCCTGTCCTGAACCGTGGAAATTATTGGCGCATATGTGGAAGGTCGCCCGATTCCAAGTTCTTCAAGTTTCTTCACCAGGGCAGCCTCGGTAAATCTTGCTGAGGGACGGGTGTAGCGTTGTGTGGCGGTAATTTCTTTCATGCCCAGACTTTGTCCCACCTTCAATGGAGGAAGAATCGAGAGGTCCTGTTCTTCATTGTCATCATCATCTTTTGACTCGATATACAATTTGAGGAACCCGTCAAAAAGTATCACTTCCCCGGTTGCAATAAACAGGTGCTCTGATGTTGAGACAGCGATGGACGCAGTTGTTTTTTCAATTTTTGCGTCACTCATCTGGGAGGCAAGAGCCCTTTTCCAGATAAGATCATATAAAACCGCTTCGTCGCGGGAAAGGTTTGAAATTTTTCGCTTGTCGAAGTAAGTGGGCCTTATGGCTTCATGCGCTTCCTGAGCATTTGCTGACTTTGTTTTATATTTTCGCAAATGATGATAACTGTGGCCAAAACTCTCGGTAATTGTCTCTTTTGCAGAACCCAAGGCGAAATCGGAAAGATTTACTGAATCTGTACGCATGTAGGTAATGTGTCCGGCTTCGTAGAGATTCTGAGCAATTCGCATCGTCTTTGAGACCGAAAACCGCAATTTTCTCGCAGCTTCCTGTTGAAGCGTCGAAGTGGTGAATGGTGGAGCCGGCGACTTTTTTAACTCCTTCTTTTCAAGGCTGGAAATGGTGAAATCTGCACCTGCACATTTCTGAAGAAATTCAAGAGCAGATGCCTGGTCATCAAATTTTGTATCCAAATCCCCTTTCAAGGAATAATCCTTGCTGCCATCCCTGACACCAAAAAGTCCGGAAACATTGAAATAATCTTTGGTAACGAATTCCTGGATTTCTCTTTCCCGGTCCACAATCAATCTTACAGCTACTGACTGAACTCTGCCTGCTGACAGGGATGGCCTTACCTTTTTCCAAAGAACCGGCGAAAGTTCGAAGCCAACAAGACGGTCAAGTATTCTTCGCGACTGTTGGGCATCGACCAGATCATCATCAATGGTTCTTGGATTTTTTACAGCCTCAAGAATAGCAGGTTTTGTGATCTCATGAAAAACAATTCTTCTGATCTTCTCTTTCGGTATCTCCAAAGCCTCTTTTAAATGCCAGGAAATAGCCTCACCTTCGCGGTCCTCGTCAGTGGCAAGCCAGACAGTCTCCGCTTCCTTTGCCATCTTCTTTAATTCAGTCACCTTTTTCTTTTTGTCAGAAGGCACTTCGTATTTGGGAATGAATCCGTTCGTGGTATCAATTCCCATATCTTTCTTTGCGAGGTCTCTTATATGTCCATAACTCGAAGTTACTGTGAAATCCTTGCCGAGAAATTTCTCAATTGTCGAAGCTTTTGCGGGTGATTCTACAATTACCAGGTTTTTTATCATAATTCGTAAATTTTCAGATTAACTGTTTTGTTCTGTTCGTCCGGTATGGCTGTCCAATTCCGGTATAAAAAAATATATTTTCAGGATGCAAAGGAAATGATTTTATTTGGATGTGCAAAAATAATGCTGTTTTCGATAAAAAATTAACGACAGTTACCTGAATTATATCGCCAGCATAGCTCACTTCAATCCCAATTTTGTTCGTTAACTTCTTATTCTATATTACAAACATCCACGATACTTTTAAAATAACAACAAGGTCCTTCGATCTTAAGCCGTCGTGTGTACTCAATATTTTATTAATGACAAGATAGATGTCGCTCCCTGGAGATGGCTTGATATTTAATTTGTAATTAAAATTGAGCTCCTCCACTTCATTATTCCACTGAAACAGCAAAAAAGATGCGACATTTACATTCATCGTATATTTTATGCGTGTAAAGAACTCATTTGTTTGAAATCTGGAGGAGTTCACATCAAGATCATTAAACCTGTATCCGAGTGTAAACCCAAAATTCTGATTCAGAGTTGCATTTAATTCATTCTCGAATTCAAACCTTTTCCCTCCGTAATAATCTCCGTACACCATCTCAAATCCACCAAACAACTGCCTTGCCGGATTCGATTCAAACGATAATCCGTACATGTTTCCGTAGTACTCCCCTTTTCGAATGACCGTGTTTTTGAAAATTCTGAAATCCTCTTCAGGCTTGTCAAATTGTCTTAGAAAAGTAAAATCAATCTTATCGTTGGAGGCAAAAGTGAGACTTAAAGGAGTTGCCTCATACTCAAAGGAAATCATACTGCCCTGCGGATCGTGAGTCATGCGAAACTCAACGGGAATAATTTTCAACCGTCGGAGCATGCCACTGTTAAATCTTGGTGACCATGCCGCATTAAAAACAAATTCGTTCACCCCAGCTTCCGAGATAAATCCCGATTCGGGATTGAAATTCTTCTGTGTGAATCCATACGAGGAGAAAATACTCACCAGATCATTCGGAAATTCAACACTAATACCACCTGCAAGATTATCACTGTAGTTGTTGTTATCCTGAGAAGCAGCGATTCTTGAAGTAATTATGAGATTCTGATCTCCAAGAAAATCGTTAAAATTAAAGCTTAGATCAAGACCTCCCATACGGTTATATCTGTCAGTTGACTGAACATTACTAAAAATAAACCCGGCATAGGAATTGGTGCCAAATCCGAATTTTGCCCTTCCGACTGAATAATTTGTCGTGTTTTTGGTGGAGGTACCTTCTGTTTGAACTGAGAGCAAACCCGCTTCCAGATTCCCGGTTGAACCGGTGACTTTCAGTCCTCCGATAATTGGAATTCCCTCACCACCGGAAATACCTATAACCCGGGAATAATATGCAAGATTGCGACTTGCCAGATTAAAAGAGAACAATTTGTGTCCCTCAAGGAAAAAATCCCTCTTCTCGGGCAGATAGAGAGGAAATCTGGTCAGGTTTATCTCGGCTATATCTGCTTCGACCTGTGCAAAATCCGTGTTTATGGTAAGATCGAGAGTGAAAGCATCGGAAATTCCATACTTAAGATCGAGTCCCGCTTTAAATCTTGTCTCCTTTTCGGAATTGATATCCTGAAATCCTCCATTCACATAAGGAAGCAAATAAACAGGATTCCCTCTTTTTATTCCCTGTAATCCGGTGAGTTGTCCTGCCCGGGTAAGGTCAAACAAAAATCCATTCCTTACAGCACCTGACCAGATTACATCCTGACTCAACCTCCTTATCCCCCTTTGAAAATTAATCCTCCAGTTTTGAATATCTCTTTCTGGAAATTTCAGAGAGGAGAAAGGTAATTTGAATTCAGCGCACCAGTAGTTTTTATGAACTGCAGAACTCACATCCCAGATCATATCCCAATCCTCATTAAATTCACCGTATGATCTGCCCGCGACCAAAGCATCATTTTTTACAGACAGTGGATTTGTCGCAAACCAGTATCCGTTTCTTTGATCTCCAAATGTATCCAGTATCAATTTTACATTGTCATCGCCGGATGTAAATCCATCGTATTTCATCTCCCTGGCAATTATTTTCTCCGGCTCGGGATCAAAACAGATATACAAAACATACAATGCATCAGCAGTATATGCAACTTTGACAATTGTGGGAAACGCAGGTGCCTCTCCCGGATTCGGATCGATTTGTAAAAATGATGAATCACCGGGAATTGAGACCCAGACACTGTCTTTCTCACTCCCGTCAAGCTTAGGTGCTGTCTGGATTCGGGTTGCTTTAATCGATTTTTCACCGTTTTGTGAAAGGACAGTAAACGAAATCAATATCAAAATAAGAAATGTATTCCGAACGGTTGCGATAGTTACTCTCATAATATTAATGAATAATGGTTGTTACTGTACCAATTAAAATTGAATTTCTGTTTTGCGATAAATTACTTTAAAGTATATTTATAATTACAAAAATAGCTTATTTTAATATTTACACATGAAAATACTTTATTCTTCAGCAGAATCGCTGGCACAACAGCTTAAAGTGTACCTCGCCCCCGGTGGAATGATTGTTCAATCCACCCCGGATGGCATTCTTGATTCAGCAAAACTCGAAAAACCCTCTGCTATAGTACTGTTGCCTGATGAAGTGAATATTGATGTTTTGCTTGCGGTAAGGTTTGCCTCCCCTTCCTCATTTATAATAGTTGCTGGATCGGATCTGCCCTCCGACTGGCTTAAAGAACTTTTTAACCATAACTGCATCCACTTCTTTCTTGATGAACGAAACATTGAAGTAGAATCCGACCTTCTTAAACATTCATTTTGGAGCCATTATTATGTTCGAAGAAAAATCGATCAAACGGAAAACCGTACCGAATATTTCTTTGCCAGAATAAAATTCCTGCATGAGATTACCGTAAAGATGCTGGAAAACAAACCCCTTGGAAGACTCCTCGACGAGATAATGCTTGCAAGTCAGCATGTTCTCGATGCTGAAAAAAGCTCTTTTATGCTTTATGACCCAAGGGACGGACTTCTTCACTTCCATGTTCTTGAGGGAGCATCTGAAAATATAATAAAGGACAGACCTCTCGAGCTCGGAAGTGGAATTGCCGGGTGGGTTGCGAAACACAGAATTGCCCAGCTAGTGGATGATTGCTACAGCGACAAACGGTTCAACCCGAATTTTGATAAAATTTCCAATTTTAGGACCCGCAATATGGTTTGCGCCCCTATTATTAAAAATGATGTGCTGCTTGGGGTGATTTCAGTTCTGAACAAGAGGGGTGACAGTAAATTTCTGGTTGAGGATGTACAACTTCTCGAGACTCTCGCAGGACAGTGTGCTGTAGCAATCGAAAACGCACGATTGCTCGATTCCAAGATTGAAAATGAGGCAATAAAAAAAGAACTCGAGATGGCTTTTAAGATACAGCAAAAATTACTTCCGAGCGAACTGCCTGTTTTCAGATCGCTTTCTGTGTCGGCAAAATTGATTCCGGCTCAGGAAGTCGGTGGTGATTACTATTCCGTACACAGGTTGTCTGAGAACCGTTGTCTGCTGATGGTTGCAGATGTGTCCGGCAAAGGGATACCCGCAGCCTTGCTTGTTTCAACAATTGATGCCACTCTCCATACAATAATAAAACTCAAAGGAGATGACCTCGATCCAAAGTTTATCGCCGAAAACATTAATTCAGTACTCTGTGATGTTACAACAAGTGAAAAATTTGCCACTGCCTGGATTGGTATTCTTGATACCGATTCCGGAAGTCTAAAGAGCATAAATGCCGGGCATAATGAACCAATTCTGTTCAAATTCTCCGATTCATCAATCACCAGATTGAGAAAGGGAGGGATTTTTCTTGGAGTGGTTCCTTTTGATTACGAAGTGGAGACAGTCGATTTCTCGAAAGATGATATAATAGTATTCTTTTCGGATGGTGTTGTTGAAGCCATGGATACCAGACTAAATCTCTACTCCGATAAAAAACTGGTTGAACTGGTGGAACAGAATTCTCATCTCTCTTCAGATAAACTCGTCGATATGATTGTTAAAGATGTTTTGCACCATGAGGAAAACACGCAACAAAGCGATGATATAACCATTTGCATTGCAAAGGGTTTGTAAAAATTGGCAATTTATTTAGTATGTTTCAAAGTTTGATTTAAATATTTCCGATGCAAACTTTATACCTTTTTATCCTCGTTCTCTTTTTTGGCTATCTCGGTACCGGATTGGTTCTAAGGAAGATATCCAATAAGAATTATTTCCCCACCGGGACCGAGTATATTATTACGGGAATCATACTCAGTCCTGCACTTTTTTCCCTTATAAATCAGTTTCTTCCGGAATATTTTCAATCGCAAACGGGATCCGGGCTTATTCCTGCCTTGTCGCCTTTTATGAGCGCTGCCACAGGATTCATCGGCTTCTGGTTCGGGATGCACTTCAACATTGTGGAGCTGCTAAAGACTAATCGTGAGAGTGTCAGAATTGCATTATACGATTCATTGTTTTCCCCTCTTTTAACCGGAGCAGCCACCTTCGCAATTCTTGCTTACTTTTTCACTGATAAGCTGGATTCGGCTCAAATTCTCGCAGCATCAGCAGCAATCGCAATTATTATCTCGCTCCCGACCTCTTTCTTTATCGATAAAATGAAGAATGAACACTCCATTTCGGGAAAACTGACAGAATCACTTCAGATCGCCACAAGGTTCTCCAAGTTCTTCTCCATTCTGCTGTTCGGAACAATCTTCCCCCTCTACCACTCAAGTCAGAATACAGCACCCGGAATGACATCGACTGAATTTTTAGTTATCAGTCTTGGTATAGCTGTTGCCGGAGGAATTCTCTTTTTTGTTTTTCTCGGCAGAGAATCGAATCAGCAAAAGATAGTCACCGGTACATTGGGCATCACTTTACTGGGAAGCGGCATTGCCTATTATCTGGGAATCTCCCCGCTCGCTCTCTGTTTTATAATCGGGGTACTTGCAGGTAATTTTTCCAAAATAAAAAAGGAAATCCTCTCTTCTATTGAAGACCTTGTATATCCCGTATCTCTTGTAACCGTTATTTTTGCAGGAATAATGTGGACTCTGCCGGAGAGTGAAATTTCGTGGGCTATAATCCTGATTCTGCCAATAGTCAAAGTATTCTCAAAAATCCTGAGCCACAAAACTGCCATTAGTGCGGCTTTCGATAAAAAAAGTGTTAATAATCGTCAATATGAGATTTTTCTGCCCAATGATATTGTGATTTTTTCACTTCTCATAAACTATGCCACCGTCATCAACAATTCACTGACTTCCATAGTGATCAACACAGCCATTATTTCGGCAGTCATATTTAATTTTTCAGGCAGTCATACTGCAAAACGATTCCTTGTTGAGTCAGACGAAATCCGGGGAGAAGTAAAATGATTTCGTATTTCAGAAAATTTGCAGTCTTGGGGATTTTATTCGGTTTGATGATACTCACTCTGAATATTGGTTCTTCGGAGAGTCTTATATACCCTAAAATGATAGCTATTCTTGGATTTATAATTCTTGCTTCTTCCACAATTGGTGAGCTTTTTCAACGACTATCACTCCCCAGAGTGCTTGGATATCTGATCTGTGGTGCACTTTTCGGATTACCATTTTACCAGCTTTCGGATATCCCTGAACTAAACCTGATGACCGAAACAGTAGTTGGTAATTTGACTTTCGTCGCCAATATCGCACTCTCATTTATTGCATTTTCAGCAGGACTTGAACTGAACCGGACAAGAGTATCGGGAATTTACAAAAACGCTCTCCTCACAGTCGGGTTCAAGGTGTTTTTTGTTTCACTGTTTGTCGGCGGTGGAGTTTTCCTCCTTTTCCCTTTCTTTTCTGAGAACCCTTTTGCAACTGATTATCTGATTTTCTCAGGGATTCTTATTTCCGTTCTGGCTATGGGATCATCTGTGGAATTTACAACTGCCGAAGCCAGTGATGAGGCTGGTGAAAACCAGTTACTCGATTTCACCTTGGGTACCGTTGCTTTCAAAGAAGTTTTCAATCTTCTGGTGATAGCCGGATCCTTCTACTTTTTAGCAACAGTACCATCATTTAGTTCCCCTTCATTTTCACCCGACTATATTCAAAGTCTTTTGCGTGACCTGTTGCTATCTCTGATTGCCGGGATGATTTTGGGAATTCTTACAATATTATATGTCAGATTTATAAAAAGTGAAATTTCATTTTTCCTCATCATTCTTGTTTTGGCAGGAAGTTACGGATCGTCACTTTTTAACCTTCAGCCATTGATTGTTTTCCTGGTCGCTGGTATCGTTTCGGTGAACTTCATCAAAGATATCGACTTTAAATCCCATGTCGTTAACTTTAACCTCCCTGTCTTTTTGGTCTTTTTTACCCTGCTGGGGGCGTTTCTTAATTTTTCCCACATTCTCCCGGCGCTCTTCCCTGCGTTTATACTTTTCCTGCTTAGAATTGTCGCGATTTATGCTTCAGTAAAGATTTCTTCAGGAATTACCGGGATGTCTGCTCAAACCGGCAGATATGGATGGGCAGGATTTATTTCACCAAACATGACTCTGACTGCTCTCATACTTTTAAGCATTTCTTCACTCTCTATCGGGTCTCCTTTTGTAACCGGAGTGATTTATGACTTTTTCCTCCTCAATTTGTTTTTTGGTCCATTACTTTTTAAACTTGCTCTCGTTCTAAGCAAAAAACCTGTCAGCCCTGCTCTTGAAGAGAAAAGTACGCCAGAACCTGTAAAAGAAATTGTCGAAAAATTAGAGACTGTTGAAAAGGATTATCGAATCGTTTTTTCTGAACCAAATTTTATTGATCCCGATCTCAATAAAATTCTGTTCGATCTCTATTTTAAAGTTGTGGAACTTGCGAATGAGTTCAGAGACAGTTTTATTTCCAAAAGAAATTTTGAGACAGAAGAAATTTTGAATGAAACCGTTGCGCTCTACAGGAACATGTTTTCGAGCATCGAGTCGATTCTTTTGTCAGGCAAAGAACCCAGAGCTATAAAATCAACTCTGCAAAGTCTTCGAATCAATCAAACTGAAGTGCTGCTCCACAAGCTTGATGAGCGTAAAAATATCGAACGGGAGTTTGCCAATTCTGATACTCTCATCAAAAGACTCTTAAATGAAGTCATGCAACTTACAGATGAACTCTCCGAAGAGTACCCTCTTGATGTGGAGATTGATTATGCCTCTTATTCGAAAAAACCTCTCTCATTTAAGTTATTCATCCTAAAACTTAAAATCAAAGCTTTTTTCCAGACCTTTTTTACGGGGCACAGCCAAACAGCAGTAAAGGTTAATCTTAAAAATATTGCCAGATACTATCTGAATTCGAAAACGACTCACGAGTTGTTGGAAACTATAAATTTAACGGGTGCCGACAGGTTAAACCTGTTTAGAAAATTAAAGGCGATACATAAAAATTATATCAGTTACCTCGATGAATTAATTCTGTTGATCGGCCAGGAAAGAAGCAGCCTGGGATTTGTGACAGTTTTTTTCATGCGTTACGAAGAACTGAAAGCAATGTTTTTTAATGAACTCGATGTTTATAACTCGGAACAATCTTCCACTGTTCAGGAAATAGAAAAAAGACTAAGTTACGCCTTTGCCTCTCCCTACAATTCACTCCTCGATGAAATTGCCGATATTATGCTGGTAAAAAAACGGGGCGATGAGTTAAACTTCCTCGAAGCTTTTGAGAAGGCACAGTTGGAGAAGGAAAAACTCCTCGACTCTATCAGGTACTGGGTTATATATTATCAGGGCATTATCGGGTTGATTCAGAAAGAGCTGTATATCTACCGATTCGAAATTCAACTCAACAATTTTATCGACAGAGCCTTGATAAATCTGGCAGATGAAGTCAGTGACCGAATCCGTGCCGGTTGTCCTAAAGTAGCTGATCAGTTTAGAACTTTTTCAAAAGAACTTGGGGAACTGATTCCCCTAGGTTACAGCGCTTTAAAGATCTATTCTGACAGCTTCAGGATGTCGTTCGCCATACCTGAGCTCACCTCATTAATAAGAGATCTGGAAAAAACCGCCCGCAGCCGGAAAATAAGAACTTTTTTTGATACCCTGATCAACGGAATTAAATCAGTCTCACTTGGGTTGCCGGAAGAATCTGTTTTCCTGGATGAGAATGATTTGGTACTCCCAAACCGTACTCCTGAGTTCAAGGAACTGAAAACCTACAAAATAAGGTCACTAACCTCCCATTTCCTTCTCCTGAAATTGCCACGGGAAATTGGCGAAGTTAACGAGTTTCTCGTTAACTATATTGATGGAGCCCTGAAAGAAATTCGTAACCTTGAGTCGAGCATAAACTACTACTTCGATTCGATGGTAAAAAGACTGCAGGAGGATCCGGATGACCATGACAGCATAAAAGCAATACTTGAATCTCTGGATGAAAATTTCATCTCCCGGTTAAGGGAAATTGAAAATAACAACGATAAACTTGAACTTGCGATTAATAAGCAGGTGGCAAGTAAAACCGCTTTTGCAGTTACCGAAGTAAAAAGATTGATTTCTCTCTCAGCAGTCAACTACCAGAGTTCGGCACTCGATGCGGAAGAATTCAGGTTAAAGATTTACTATTCGATGAGAAAAGTAAAGGTGCTTACAAAGAGATTCTTTCGCTCCATATATATTTCTGTCAAAAACACCCTGTCCCGTTTTGTCTTCCCCTTGTTCAAAAGAGGTGTTGAGAACTTAAAATATCTCTCGGGCAGGTTAACAGTAAATTACCGTGAAGACCTGTTTAAAACACAGGAAATTCTTAACTCACTCCCCTTTATCTACAGACGCCTTTTTGACGGCACATCGTTGGAGTCCAGCGAACTGTTTCTCGGGAAAGATGAAATAAAGTCGATCGTAAACCAGGCGAAGGAACGGTTTAAAGCGAAACTTCCTGCCTCAATCCTTATTACAGGTGCACCCGGATCCGGGAAAACTTCATATATCTATTATATTAAAAAGGATTTATTACAACCCGGCGAGTATATCGAACTCTATTTCCTTGAGAGAATCAGCACCGTTGAAGAACTTAGAAGACTGATTTCGGATGCTCTGGGCTACAATGAACTTAAAACAGTTGAAGCGATTATCATCGATTTGAACGAGAGATTCAGGAATAAATTTGTTCTGCTTATTAATCTAAACAAGACTTTTGTTCGAACTGTTGATGGCTTCGAAGCATTGAAAACAATGCTTTACATTATCTCGATGACAAGTTCCAATGTTCTTTGGGTGGCAACAATTCAAAGCATCGGCTGGCAGTTCATAAAAACAAACTTCAAGGCAGCTTCACTTTTTAACTTCTCCGTTTCATTGGAAGAATTAAACAGACACAGGATAAAAGACATTATCCTGCACAGACAGCACACCACCGGTTTTGCCTTCAGATTTACCCGGGATGACCTCTACCTGTTGAGGAAAAGACTGTTTAAATCCTCCAAGCCATTGGAGGATCAATCCTACCTGGAAGAAGTCTATTTTCAGCGTCTCACTGAGTATGCAGACGGTAATATAGTTGCAGGTATGAATTACTGGTTGAATTCAATCTCAAAGATCGAGGAAAACACACTCGTAATTCACACTTACAAGTCGTTTCCACTTATCGATCTTTCTTTCCTCGATATCTCCATGATTACCGTTCTGTATACTGTAATGCTTCACGGCGGTTTGAAGAGGAGTCAACTGGCACAGTCATTGAATATTTCGGAAAAACAGGCAGGAGAATACCTGGAGAAACTTCTCTCTTTGAACCTCTTGAGGATTGGTGAATTGAGTAAAAGCCATGACTATTATTATATAAACAAATTCAAGTTCAAATCGGTACAGAATGAACTTCAAAAACGGAATATACTGCCATGGTAAATTTCAGACCTCTTCTTGTTTTGTGTCTGTTCTGTTCCCTGCAATTCGCCGGTGTTTCACAAACCGTGGAAAAAGTAAAAAAGGACTCTGCAGGACACACGATTTTACCTGTAAAAGACAGCGTATTAAGAATTGATACGATCGTTCGAATTGACAGTGTGTACATTTTTGACACGGTAAGAATTAGCGATCAGAATACTACCAGAGACAGTAATTTTTTCCCGACATCATTGATCATTGTAGATTCATCATCCAATAAGCTCCCCTCACTCGATGATATGGTGAACTCAATTAATTTCGTAAAACAGTTGGGAATCTTCAAACTCGTCCTCATTCTGTTTATTATTGCGATCGCTTCAGGTTTGACTTTTGCATTAAGGATTCTCTCAAAATATCTTTCGTTCAAGGGAGAAAAATTTGGCAGAGTTCTGAAAGGTATCTCTGTCGCGAGAACATTTGTTTGGCTTGTGACATTTTATTCGATTCTTAAACTGGTTTTTGTTCAGACGCAATTCCTTCTGCTTCTCTTTATTCTCATATCACTCGTTCTTTTGGGGATTGCAGCTCTGCCACTGCTCGGTAATTTGTTAGGGAGGATTTTCATCCTCTCAGGAAATATGTTCAATCATAATGACTACATCAAAGCCGGAATCCATAGAGGATTCGTTCAGGAAATCGGGTTAAAACATGTAACCATTCTGAGTGATGAAGGATCAGCTATTTTTATTCCAAACTCATACTTCATCAACAACCCTTTTGAAAATGTAAGCAGAGGTAAAAAAGAAGAGCAAATCTCGCTTGATTTTGACTTCCCGTCAAAGTATGACCCCGAAAGAGTGCTTGGAATCCTGAAAGAAGCAGCGATTTCAAATCCTTATTTGTACATCAATAAAGAACCGGAAGTTTTTATTAAACAGGTCGATTTCATTAATGACCGTTATACAATAAAAGTGAACCTTTATTTGTACGACTCAAACTATATTGACGAATTATATGACTCTATTAATAAATCGGTTTTAGCTAAATTGACCACCGATCAATCTGAGAATAAATGAAGAACGAACCAATCAGGCAAAGTATCCAGGCTAAAATTCTTAGAGCCCTGAGAATATTTCTTATTTTTTCTGCAACAGCCGGATTTGCAACCATAATCCTCGAGCATGGTTTTCAAATCAATTTTGTTGAGGAAGCATTAATCAATCTTCTCTCCGTGGCAGTGGTTGGTATCTTCATGATTTATCAACTTGCCAACATTACTTTTGCTGAAAATAAAGGTCAGTTTCTCCGGGCACATCTTTTTGAGTTCCTCGTAATTTTCTTCATCATCATCGAGGGAATACTGACTCTTTCTGGAGTCAGTATCATTCAGAATATTGGCACAACATTTAACATTAAAAATATCACTTTTCTATATGTTGTTCTGGCACAGGCATACATTGTAATTGGCATTATTCTCGGAGCAATCAGGTACAATAAAAAGATTCTGGAATCGAAAATACACCCCGCCAGACTCTTCATGCTCAGTTTTGCGGTGACCATTCTCATTGGAGCTCTGCTTCTAATGTTACCTGCTGCAAGCAATATTCCCGGTGGTTTACGATTCATTGATGCGTTGTTTACCTCTACGAGTGCCGTATGCGTTACCGGGCTGGCTGTAGTGGATACGGGTCTCGATTTAACCCGGTTCGGACAGATAGTACTGATGATGCTCTTTCAGATCGGCGGACTTGGCTTGATGACCTTCACAACTTTTTTTGCTATCTTTCTCTCCGGCGGACTTGGAATCAAAGAAAAATTTATTCTCCGTGAGATGATGCATGAAGATAATATCGGGGCAATCGGCAAGGTACTTTCAAGTCTTATCATTCTTACTTTCACTCTTGAGGGAGTTGGTGCTACGGTTATTTTCTTCTCAATAAAGGATTTTTATCCCGGAAATGTTGAAGAAGCAGTATTCAGCAGCATTTTTCACGGTATTTCAGCTTTTTGTAATGCCGGTTTTTCGATTTATTCGATGAATCTGGCTGATCCGATGATAAAAAACAACTATGTCTTTAACACGACAATATCGCTTCTGATTATCTTTGGAGGTTTGGGCTTTACCGCCATTCTTGGAATGCCAAGTTATATCAAAGTCAATACGAAACCATTGTTTGCAAAATTAAATATGCCTCTACAGGTTAAAATAGTATTTCTCACGACGGCTGTGCTGATAGTTGGGGGTACGCTCACAACCTACCTTCTGGAAATCAATTCATCGTTAAAGGGATTGTCAACGGGTGATGCATTATTCCATTCCTATTTCCAGGCTGTATCAGCAAGAACGGCAGGATTCAACACAATCGACATATCTGCCTTTACTGACCCGACTACATTCTTTTATTGTTTCCTGATGTTCATCGGTGCCTCTCCGGGTGGTACAGGCGGTGGAATAAAGACGACTACATTCACGGTTGTTTTTCTTTCAATTCTGATGTACAGAAACAGTACGAGGGATTTGAGGATAAACAGGAGAACCATACCGACCGATGTGATAAATCTTGCATTTATGATCTTTTGGCTTTCGGTATTATATATACTCCTCGGAGTGTTTATTATGAGCATTTCAGAACCGGGAAAGAAATTTATCGATCTGATGTTCGAAGCATTTAGTGCAGCAGGAACAGTGGGATTATCCAAATCGGTGTCACCCAACCTCTCTGATGTCGGCAAATTGGTTGACATTCTGTTGATGTACATCGGCAGGATAGGTCCACTGACAATAATTTTCAGTTTTATTGGTGAGAGGGACAGCAGCCGGTACTCTTATCCAAAAGACAACATTTCAATGTTATAATATTGAGGTTTTAATTTGAAAAAGAAATATGTAATTATCGGACTGGGTGATCTCGGAAGAAGCATCGCCCAATCACTGGGTAAATCCGGTTCGGAAGTGCTTGCCATTGATGTTGATGAGGATGCAGTAAACGACATAAAAGATCTGGTTGATACTGCTGTACGCGCTGATTCAACGGACGAAAAGGCTCTGACAATGCTCGGTATAGACGGCACAGTTGATGCAGCGATTGTCGCCATTGGTCCCGATAAATTTGAGACAACGATCCTTACATCGGTTTTGCTTCTCGAAAAGAAGGTTAAAAAAGTTGTTGCCCGCGCATCTTCAGAATTACAGGAGAATATTTTAAAGAAACTGGGCGTTCATCAGGTATTGATACCCGAAGTCCAGGTCGCAAGACAGATTATCAGCCTTGTGACAAGTCAGGATGTGCTGGACACCATAACGCTTGGCGAAGACTATAATATTGTCCATCTGAAAAACCCCAGGGCGTTTATCGGAAAAAGTTTGCAGGAACTTGACCTCCGGATTCGATATAATGTAAACCTTATCACCATCAAACGAATGTCAAAGAGTTATAAAGGTAGCGCCCAGGAACCTCATGTGGAAATATATGGCGTACCGACCGCATCCACAATCCTCGAGGAAAACGATGTACTGATTGTCTTTGGACGCGATAAGGACATTAAAAAAATTGTGGAATAATTGAAATGTTCCCTTCTGCGAATGAGATTTGCGATGCACACCAAAGGATATTTCCCTATGTGCATAAAACTCCTGTTTTAACTTCGAAAAGCATTGATGAACTCGCCGGAGCCTCGCTTTTTTTCAAGTGCGAGAATATGCAAAGGGGTGGTGCATTCAAAGCAAGAGGTGCATTTAATGCCTCTCTGCAGTTAACGAATGAGGAGCTGGCAAAAGGTGTTGCCACACACTCCTCAGGTAATCATGCCACTGCACTTAGTCTCGCTGCCCGTACTTTGGGCATTCCTGCTTACATCGTCATGCCATCCAACTCAAAACGGATAAAGATTGTTTCTGTTGAGGCTTTTGGTGGTAAAATTACTTTTTGTGAACCTACTCTTCAGGCGAGAGAATCAACTCTGGAAGAGATAGTTCAAAAGACAGGTGCTGTTTTCATCCCTCCTTATGATGACTACCGGATTATTGCCGGGCAGGCAACAGCAGCAAAGGAACTGATCGAGGAGATCGAAAACCTCAATGCAATAATTGCTCCGGTTGGTGGCGGCGGTCTTCTTTCAGGAACTGCCCTATCAGTAAATTATTTCTCAAAGGGATGTGCTGCTTACGCCGCTGAACCCGCAGGGGCTGACGATGCATGGAGATCGCTCAAAGCTGGTAAAATTATTCCCTCCATCAACCCTGTTACCATCTCCGACGGGCTGCTGACATCCCTCGGGACACGCAATTTCCCCATAATACAGGAACTCGTTTCAGAGATAATCCGGGTCGAAGAGAGTGAAATCATATCCGCAATGCGTTTGCTCTGGGAACGGTTGAAAATTGTAGTCGAACCAAGCTCTGCAACAGTCCTGGCTGCTGTGTTGAAATCAAAAGATTTGTTCGAAGGCAAAAAAACAGGGTTGATACTATCGGGAGGAAATGTCGATCTCTCCGAGATGAAGAATTATTTTTGATCTCTCGCAGAACTTTATGAATATTACAAACGCGACTTCCTGGGCTTTAGACTTGGCACTCAACAACACGCTCCAAAATTCATAATTCACAACTCATAACTCATAACTAACAACTCCCCCTCTTCTTTTTTCTTTCTTTCAATTTTGTTATATTTGCAGGCTACATTATTGCGAAAGTGGCGAAATTGGCAGACGCGCTAGACTTAGGATCTAGTGGAGAGATCCGTGGGGGTTCGAGTCCCCCTTTTCGCACTTCAAATCTTTAAACCAGAGGTTAGATTGGAAAGGAAAATAAATCAGTTATCAACAGCTGAACATCAATTAGAAGTAACATTAAGCCCTGAAGAAGCCTCACCACTTATTCAATCAGAAGTCGCAAAAAAAATTACCACTATTCAAATCCCCGGTTTTAGAAAAGGCAAAGCCCCTCGACATGTGATTAAAAATATGTATGGTGATTCTCTTGAATACGATGCTGCTGACAAAGTGGCGAACAAGATATTCTGGGACTCGGTGAAAGAGATGGAATTGAAGCCGCTTAATACACCGGGATTGGTTGATCTAAATTACAAACCGGGAGAATCTCTCTCGTTCAAGATTAATTATGAGATATTCCCTGAAGTTGACATTGTAAATTATCGTGCGAATGATATCGAAATTCCCCTGTATGAAGTAACCGATTCACTTGTTGAGGAAGAGCTCAAAAATCTGCTCAATTCCAATGCTGAATTTGAGAGTGTGGATAAAGTTGAGGATCCTGCAAATACACTTATCGACATCGATTTCTACAATACCACCACTTCACAGGAAGTGGGAACACCAAAAGCAATCGAAATCGATTATCCCCTTTTAAGTGATTCTTTCAGATCGTCAGTGAGCAATCTTAAAACCGGTGATTTCATTAAGCCGGCAGATTTTTATTCTGATCAAAAAATGATTGACGCTTACGAGAAATCCTCATATATTTTTGTCGTAAAAGGATTCAGAACAAAGAAGCTCCCGGAACTGACAGATGAATTTGTGCAGACAATTTCAAAAGAGTACAAAACTGTCGATGAGCTTAAAGAAGGGATTGCTGCCTACTATAAAGGCTACTATGAGGATATGACGAATAAAATCTATAATTCTCAGCTTGAAAAGAAAATTCTCGATGCCAACGATTTAAAAATTCCGTCAACTTTTACTGAACGAGTGCTTGAATATTTCGTGAAAGAGGAAACTGAAAAAGCAAAGAAGGAGAAAAAACCACTCCCGAAAGCTGAAGACCTCCGTACAGCTTATTTGCCTTATGCTCAAAAAGAAGCTAAATGGCAGGTGATCCGCGAGAATATCATCCGTCAGGAAAACCTCACAGTTACAGATGAATATATCGATGAACTCGTGAAACAGGAAGTTGAAAAATACAATATTGGTGAGGACATACTCAGGGATTATTTCCGGGGTGACTCAATAAAAAATCAATTGTTGTATGGACTTCTTGACAAATTCCTTGCCGCTGAAAACCCGAGGAAGTCTATCGATCCGGAAGAATATCGTGAAAAATATGTCAAGAAGCATGATCACGACCATGACCACAATCATGAACATCATGACCACGATCACGACCATGACCATGACCATGACCACGATCATGACCATGAACATCATCATTAATTGAAACCAAAAAAGATAATTGTTTGTTTTTAATTTGGATATGTTTACAAAATTTAGTGAAAGTTAATTATGAGTAATAAAATAGAAATTTTCAACCAGTTGGTTCCCTATGTCATCGAGCAGACAGGCAGAGGCGAAAGAGGTATGGATATCTATTCCAGATTGCTTAGAGAGAGAATTATTTTTCTCGGTACAGCAATCGATGATCATGTAGCCTCTCTTACAATCGCACAACTTATCTTCCTCGAGGCTGAAGATTCCTCCAAAGATATCTATTTATACATAAACTCACCCGGTGGAAGTGTTTCAGCCGGTTTAGCAATTTATGATACCATGCGGTTCATCAAACCGGATGTATCTACAATCTGTGTCGGTCTTGCTGCAAGTATGGGTGCGGTTTTGCTCGCAGGTGGTGCTGACGGAAAACGGTCGGCACTCCCCAACTCGAAGATCATGATTCATCAACCCTGGGTTGGTGGCATCTCAGGTCAGGCTTCCGATATCGAGATCCAGGCTAAAGAGATGATGAAAACAAGAGATACTCTTTACAAGATACTCTCTGACCACACAGGAAAAACGATTGCACAGATCACAAAGGACTGCGACAGAGATTATTTCATGACTTCCGAGGAAGCCGTTGAGTATAAACTTATAGATAAAATTCTCGACAAACGAAAATAATTTCTTTTTCGCGTTCAAAATTTGAAGCTGCCCCGCGAAGGGCAGCTTTTTTTTTAATCCGGTTTTTAAGTGTTACAACACTCAATATGAACCATTCTTTTCCCTGTGGTGTTAGAATTGTATGAACGGATTTAGATTTACAAAATACATTCCCCCGTCTATTGATGAGGCACGCTTCGAAAATCTTCTCAAGATTTTCCTCCAGCTTCTTACCATGACTTCAGGCGATGTCAGCGAGGCTCTCAATTGGATGAACCAACTTGACAGACGATACAGATTAACTTCTGATTCCTACGGTATGGGTGATTTTATTTCTGATTTGAAATCGAATGGATTTCTGAATGAAAACCCTGTCTCCGGTAATCTTACTCCCTCCGCGAAATCTGAAAAGACTATAAGAAAACAATCGTTGGAAGAAATTTTCGGCAAACTAAAAAGAGGAAATGTGGGTAACCACAGGACTCCCTTCAACGGACCGGGTGATGAACTGACCTCTGACAGACGGGAATTTCAGTTTGGCGATACTCTTGACCAGGTCGATATGACCGATTCCATTAAAAATGCTCAAATAAATCACGGACTCGATGATTTCAGACTAACGGAGAATGATCTGGAAATTCAGGAAAAGGATTTCAAGGCAGCCACCTCCACAGTGCTAATGATCGACATATCTCATTCCATGATTCTCTATGGCGAAGATCGTATTACACCCGCCAAGAAGGTCGCAATGGCGCTTGCTGAACTGATTACCATCAAATATCCTAAAGACACTCTGGATATCATAGTGTTCGGAAATGATGCCAGACCGGTTTCAGTTAAAGATCTCCCCTGGCTCCAGGTGGGACCATATCACACAAACACGGTTGCCGGACTTCAACTCGCGATGGAGATTCTTAAAAGAAGAAAAACTTCCAACAAACAAATATTTATGATCACAGATGGAAAACCGACCTGCCTCAAAGTTGGTATCAAATATTATAAAAACAGCTTTGGGCTTGACAGAAAAATTGTTAATAAAACTTTGGATCAGGCTGCAATAGCTAAAAAACGAGGCATACCGATAACCACCTTTATGATCGCCTCTGACCCTTATCTCCAGCGGTTTGTGCGAGAGTTTACTGAAGTAAATCAGGGCAGGGCTTTTTACAGCGACTTGAATGGTCTTGGGCAGTTTGTCTTTGAAGACTTCATCAGAAACAGAAGAAAAAATTTACGGTAAAGGACTTTATGAACTATAATATTGAAGAGATTAAAACTTTTCGTGACCTGAAAAATTCCGGTTACAAATCAAAAACCATCAAAGATGAAATGAGGAGTAATCTCATTGCTTCTCTCTCGAACGGGCAGGAATATTTTGGTGAAATTCACGGTTATGAAGAGACTGTAATCCCTGATCTCAAAAGGGCGATTCTTTCCAGACACAACATCTTGTTGCTTGGTCTAAGAGGTCAGGCAAAAACCAGAATAGCAAGAACATTGGTGAGGCTCCTCGATGAGTATATCCCCGTGATCAGAGGGAGTGAACTGATGGATGATCCGTTCAACCCTGTTTCAACCTACGGGAAGTCACAAATAGTCACGCATGGAGATGATACTGAAATTCAATGGATTCACCGCGATCAAAGATATACTGAGAAACTCGCCACACCTGATGTATCGGTTGCAGATCTGATCGGGGATGTCGATCCCATAAAAGCCGCTTCACTGAAACTCCCCTATTCTGATGAAAGAGTAATTCACTACGGCTTGATTCCCCGTTCGCACAGGTCAATCTTTGTAATTAACGAACTTCCCGATCTTCAGGCAAGAATCCAGGTGGCTCTCTTTAATATTCTTCAGGAAGAGGACATTCAGATAAGAGGATTTAAAATGAAACTTCCTCTCGATATTCAGTTCATTTTTACAGCAAACCCTGAAGATTATACAAACAGAGGTTCGATCGTCACCCCGCTGAAAGACAGAATTGACAGTCAGATCATAACTCACTACCCGAGAAGCATCGCTGTATCAAAAAACATCACTAAACAGGAAGCAAGGCTTCACGAACAGCAGGCATCAGAAATCGTCTGCTCACCGCTTCTGGAGGATCTGGTTGAACAGGTGGCGTTTGAAGCCCGAAAGAGTGAATATGTTGATGAAAAGAGCGGGGTGTCAGCACGACTCACCATTTCAAGTTATGAAAATCTGTTCAGTTCTGCCGAACTGAGACGACTTGTAAACTCTGAAAAAAGTGCTGTCGTTCGAATAGGTGATCTCTTCAACACAATCCCTTCAATCACAGGTAAAGTTGAACTGGTTTATGAAGGCGAACAGGAAGGTCCCTCCACGGTTGCCCATCTGCTGATTTCTAAGGCAATAAGAACAGTTTTCGAGCAATACTTCCCTTCACCCGAAAAAAACGGGAAAAATGAAGACGGAAAGAAAGCATATGCAAAAGTACTTGACTGGTTTTCAAAAGGAAATACTCTCGATTTGATCAGTGATTCTTCACAAAAAGAATATGAGAATTCGATTCTTAAAGTGGATGGACTGATGGAACTTGTTAGGGAATTTGTTGCCGGTATCAGCAAACAGGAACAATTTATCTTTGCTGAGTTCCTGCTTCACGGAATGTGCGAATTTTCCCTTATCAGCAGGTTTAACTTGACCGGGAAATTCGAATTCAAAGACATGTTGTCTTCCATGTTTACTTTGGACAACCTTGATGAAGATGAATTTGACGAAGACAAATTTTAATCTGATTTAAAACTAAAAAGGCTGTCTGATCATGACAGCCTTTTTTATTGTTATTTATCTTTTCGAAGCTTGAGTACCACGAACCGTTTCTCCCTGTCAGTGGCAAATTCCTTTATGGAATCGGTAATTTCTTCGTGAGAGCCGGTTTCATCTTTTGGTTTCGAAGTGAATTCCTCCCTCTTTTTTTCCAGAAATGAGGAGAAAATTGATTTATTTTCGTCTCTCTCAACATTTCCTTGGGATCTTCCTGAAACCTGTGTGGTTTGAAACTTGCTTTTCGGTCTGCCCTGTCCAACGACCTGGAATCTTGCACTCTTTTGATCTGTCGATCCGGGAGTAATATCCGCCTGGGTTGTCGTGTTCGGTCTCTCTCCCTGCAGATGCACTCTCTTACTCGCCTGATATGGGTCGTAATTATCGTCTTCTTCGAATAAACCGGTGGTTTTCCTTCCCCACGCAAGGGTTACCATCCCTTTTCTGTCGACAGTGTTCCTCTCCCCGGTTTGTTTTTCGCCCGTTGTGAAGGCAGGAGGTCGATCGGTTGTATTTTTATCAACAGTATTTTTCTTGTTAAAACTTAGGTCCATCGAAGTAAGTGCTTGGAATTTCGATCTTGTCGTTGGCTGATCCGGTTTCGTTTGCTCCGGTTTGGGGTGCTCTGCCTTCGGTGAGTCAAATGTTTCATTGGTGGCAAGATTTATCACCCTGTCAAAATCTATTTCATCAAAAGCACACAGCAATTCTGCAAACGATCTGTCATTTTGGTACTGAACCTCGGTCGCTTCAAGATCAAAACTGTATGACTCCTCAAAATCTGATAATCCATCCACCACACCCCGGGACTGGAGTCCGACCTGTTGGATTCTGAACCGAAGATCAGGGTCATCATTCAGAAAACCATTATCTTCCATCTCTTTAATACAGTAGATAGGGTCAAAATAGATAACTTCTCTTGAATTGTTCACAATAACCTGTTGACCGTACTTCACATAATTAATATCGAAATCATCAAGATTTGTCAACAACCTGTACGCAATAACCGTTTTCGGTTGCATATCATTAATGTAACCACAAACTTCGTTATAATGCAGTCGAATCGGGTTGTTAATACCGATATTTCTTCTGATCATTCGAAAATTGTTTTCTAAATTAAAGCGATTCTCAGAATAAATGAGAATATCACTTCCATCGCCGCGCGTTGTCTCTAATATCATTGTTAGACCGGTAGTTCAGATTCTGTTAATTGAAAGGAATAATTTATGGTTTTTCAACCGTAAACTTAACACTTTTTCAAACCTCAATATAATATTTTTGAGTTACATTTTTTGTCGTTAAGTTGATCATATTGAAAATAAAAAGCCCGAATAATTAAATCCGGGCTTTAATCACTATCTCATTTTTTACAGATACTTACTTGAGAAGTACCATTTTCTTTATTTCACCAAACGAATTACCATCAATTGTGTTGGCTTTTAACTCATAGAAGTAAACACCGCTTGAGAGTTTCGCACCAGCCACATCGTCTGCATTCCAGTAGAGTGAATAACCACCCGCGTTGTTAAATCCTTCATAAAGAACTTTTACCACTTCACCTAACAGGTTGTAAACAGTAATCTTAACATTAGCTGCTTTAGGGAGTGTATATTCAATCTTTGTTGTCGGATTAAATGGATTTGGATAGTTCTGTCCGAGTGAAAATGCTCCGGGCATGGTTGTGGTTGTCTTAATATCGGTCAGTGTGCCGTTGTAATTGAACGACAAGGACGCCATATTGACAATCCCGGTCGAACCAACCAGGGTGCCTGTACCGGTTAATGGATTTATCTGAATCAGATCGGTAGCCTGATTATTAGTCCCCTTCAATCCAAAAAAACCACCTTCTTTATCGAACTCGATATCAAATATTGCACCACCAAAGCCGGTGTAACCCAGTCTCGTAGTGTCACCGGTTGACTGATTAATCTTGAAAATCATATCCTTCGGTGAACCAAGTGCACGATAGAGGGATGCGTACAGCTCATTCGTCTGAGGATGAAAAGCGATACTTAAAACAGGAGCAGTCGTGGTGAATCTTTCTGTGAAAGATGAATCCGATAAACCCACCTTATAGATTTTACCCGATCTCTGCGAAGCATACAAATTCCCGGATGTATCGAATGCAATACTTCCCAAATCTGTAATACCGGCTTTAAATAAAGTATGGGCATCTCCACCCGTAGCGTTCAACCTGACGATTTCCTGCGGAGTGGTGTTCCTTAAACCGTAAATAACTTTACTCTTTGGGTCGACAGCGATGCTAATAAAAAGGTTTTTTGTTGTAGCGCCGATTTCAGTTGGAACGGCATTTCCTGTCCTTAGATAGAAAAGCCTGTTATTGTCTGTTCCACCGGAAACCGAGTACATTGCCTTTTCGTTGGCTGCTGCTATCTGATAACCATTCGCAGTAACAGCAACACCTTTCAATCCGGTCTCATTCGATCTGATAAAAAGAGTATCTGCAATCGGTCCTAAATTAACAGGTTTGGCACTCAGTTCCACTTCAATCGTTCTGTTGGGATCGAGAGTAAATGGATATGAGAGATTTGTGTTCAGAATAAAATTACCTGAACCAAAGTACATCGAATCTATTACGATACTTTGTGTGCCGAAACTTGTGAGCTTAAACCTGTCAGGGAGACTGGTTTTGTTTTGCTCAACCTCACCAAAATTCAAGATAGCTTTATCAACGAATCCTTTTGGACCATCGAAGGGAGCGATTCGCAGGATACCTGTCCATGTACTCCAGGTATTTGATGCTGATGCATATTCTGTAAACAGGACAAAATCAGTCAGATTTTCCGGATCAGCCCAGATACCCATATAATCACCCCAGCGATTTCTGGTACCGCCAAATGTTTTCACATAATTGGCTTTACCTGTCTGGAGCGGGGCACTATAAGTAAAATTGGTTTCATTTGCGAATTTTGACGAGTAGAATGCACCCGCATACTCGGTATCACCCGAGCGTGCGAAAGTTGCGGCGGCATTATCAAATTTATCAACAGCTATTGCTCCGAAGTAATACCATAAACCACTTGCTCCGAGTACCGACTGCTCTGCTACAGTGCTTGTGGCAGTGTTAATTTTAACATAGTGGAGAGCCGAATAGCTGGATGCACTCGGATTTGTTATGGTGTGTATTGACCAGATTTTACCATCTCTGAAAATCGGTTCATCCTGAAGCTGGGCACCGTTTGTGGAAAGCAACGGAGAACCTCCCCCGAGCTGATTTGCATTAGGTGGTGAACTGTAGCTGATTGTCGGGACCATCGAACCTCTGAGCACCGGATTAGTCAAAGGATTCTCTATCCAGTAGAGCGCAAACGCATTACCGCCATTGGGGGCATGAAGAAAATAGTATTTTGTCGGGTCGTGTGTGTAGGCAATAGTAGGTCTTATATGAAATATAAATTGCTGAGTTGGACCCGGTGAGGGATACTTGATACCATAGATATCGTTCCATGTAATTGTTGCATTGGCATCATTGGAATAAAGCGCTGATTTAGGGTAAATCCTGATCTTTGCATAGTTAAATGCACTTGCAAATGAGAACTGGTTACCCGAAACATACACTGCATCATCATCGAAGCCCACACCCTGATAATCCATCCAGTTGTTTGATGGAACATCACCGTTCACATCCGAACGAATGGCATAGTTGTACCATGTACCGGTCGGAATGGAATCATCCGAAACCGAGATGAGATGATAGCCTCTTGCAGGATTGTCATTCTGATCGAGCCAAACCATTACCCATTTTTTGTCAAAATGGTCATAAATCACTTTTGGATCGAACGCACCGGGTGAAGAGAGGGTTGTCGCATACCAGGCATCAGCATTAATTCTCTTAAGAAGGTTGCCGTTCTTGTCGAAAATTCCAAAATCACTGTTGACAGTTGCAACAATGTATCCTGCTCCAACGGCAACATGTGGATCGGGTGGAATCGAGTTTGTCTGGGTCAATCCCTGAAAACTCTTTAACATCAGTGCTTTTGTCGTGTCGATTGCATCTTTTCCTGCATTCGAGTCTTCAACATAGTATTTTATTGCTTCATACATGTCGTCGTATTCTTTTATGAATACAGGGCTTGCATTGTAATCAACCTTGTTTCTTATGGTTTCCGGCTTGGGGAAACTGTTCGAAGGTGTTAAGCCAAAATTGTTTGTATTGACTACGACTCCTCCGGTCTTGGAACCTGCGGCAGGTCCATTATAAGCCTGACCAAGGACAAGAGTCGAGGTTAATACCAACAACATTAGTGAAAAAAGAATGTTTCTTATCACTTTTATCTTCTCCAATTATTTAAAAATTTTATTTCTGACCGGCTTTCCATCCCTTGTACTGATTCAACAGTTCAATTGATGTGGTGTCGCTGCTAACTGTAGTGGAAAACTGGAACTCTTTGCTTCCTGAGGGCCATTTTATTATCTGTGGTCCACCATTTTCTCCAAGATATTTTCCATTGGATGAAAGATATGTCTCTGATAAAAATCCACCCATTGAATAATATACTGGAGCGCAATTACAATCTTTTTCGGCAAGGAAAGAGATTTCTGTAATATCGTTAAACTTGAATTTCACCAGACCGTTCAACTTGCCGTTTTCTTCGATCAATTCCTTGGATATAACCTGAAGAGACGGATTTTCGTCTTCAAATTTTGTCCCTTTCACATATTCATCTATCAATTCAGCGAAATCCTTTAGCGAGACATCTGTTTCACCATCTTTTGCGGATTTTATGTTGTTGAACTTGATCCAGCCCTCTCCCGAGCCATCTTTTGAAATTTTATAGTAATATTCTTTTGTATCTACCGTCAAACACCCTGTAAAGAAAACGGTTAAAAGAGCGAGTAAAACAAGTTTCAATGAAAAAGATTTCATTTAAATCTCCTTTGGGGACTAAAAGTTTATTGGGATTTTGAAAAAGTGGATATATAGACCTCAAAATATGAAAATATAATTGGATTTCAAACATTAAAATTATGACCGAACCATTCCTTGAAATCAGGCGTAACAGAGAATGCTGTGAGTGAACTCACATAAACCACGGGTTACTCCTTCACCGTGCCTGAAAGTGATGTTCAACAAAAATACCACTCCGGTCAGGAAGTATATTGCTTTCGAATTTTTAATAAACTTTAATCGTACTATGAAGAAACTCTTTTCAAAACCATTCAAAATATTTTTGTTGCTGGTTACGCTTCTGGCAACAGCCGAGATATCCTACATAAACCAATGGATAAATCCTCATTCTGGTACTTTTGACAAACTGAATCCGGAATCAGAGATTGCACCGGGCGGTAAAAGAAAGACCATTCTCGTTCTCGGTGATGAAATCAGTGCGAACCCACAAAGTTATGTAGCGATGCTCAGAAAAAATCATCCGGACTACAGAATTATAAACGGATCTGTACCGAATACAGGAGCGATTGAAGCATCTTTTATCGGTGAAAAATTGATAAAAGAATATGACCCTGACATTCTGGTTTATCAGATGAATCCGGCAAATGACTTGTATGATCTCAGAAAAGGTCAGGACTTGTCCGAAGCAAACCTGGTCGGAAGTGTTACAAACCTACTGACCGACAAAGTTAGAATTTTGAACTACATATTTTACACACTGTCAAGAACAGCTACTGAAATGGGCGGGAATGCCTTTGCGGCGCTCGAACCGCAGAACCTGATTCAGAACCAAAACATCTCATTCAAGCCCCTCACGGGAAAATCATTCGAAAAGCAAAACGGTCTGGTGGAAAACTCCACTCTGTTAAAATCGGGAAGAAACATCGACTTTGAGGAAGCACTGACCCGCCTTAATACACTTTTCTGCTGGTTAAAGAAGGGTGCCACTGTCCTGTTTCTCATTACGCCACATTGTTCTTGGATTGACAAATATTATGTTGACAACATGTTGAAGGCAGGAAACTTTGTCTCGAATGATTTTGCAAATTATTCCGGAACCTATCCAATTATAAAAAAAATAAAAGAATACTCATTTTCATTGCAAAAAGTAAAAATTGTTGATCCCACTTTAATGTTGCGCTTCTACGATATCCCTGAAAAGCGTCTTTTTAATATCTCTTCAAGTGACATGAACAAATACGGTCATGAGGTTTTGGCTTCCACTTTGTCAGGGTACATTCGACAGACATTCTGAATTTAATTCTGATTCCTATTTTTGAATTGTAAAAATCCAGGAATTTCCGATGTCAAAAACGAATGCCGTGAGAATTCTCGAATCGAGGGCAGTCCCCTTCAGCCTGATCAATTATGAAGTTTCGGAGGATGAACTTGACGCACTCTCAGTAGCAAAAAAAACAGGCTTGGATCCCGATTCCGTTTTCAAGACCCTTGTAGCTCGAAATGAGGCAAACTCACTCCTCGTGTTTGTTATTCCCGGTTCATGCGAACTGGACCTTAAAAAAGCAGCGAAAGCCTCGAGATCCAAAAGAATTGAAATGGTGAAGGTGAAAGAACTGTTTGAACTCACCGGTTACATCAGAGGAGGCTGCTCTCCTGTCGGCATGAAAAAAAATTTCCCCGTCTTCATCGACGAGACCTCACAACTTTTTGAAAACATCTCAATAAGTGCCGGTGTAAGAGGCACACAGATTATTATAAACCCCGGTGATCTCATAAATACAATCGCTGCCACTTCCGCAGATCTTATATAATTAAAATTAATTTTCTCTTCCCTCGCTAATAACTTGGTAAAATACCTTAAATTGTGTTGTTTTTTTTCAAAAATAACTCATAATCTCACCGGTATCATATGTCAAAATACTCAGCAATTTTCTTTTTACTCCTTATTGGAGCCGGTCTTCCTGTTTTGCAGGCACAGTCCAAAAAACAGCTCGATCATTCCGTTTATGAAATATGGAAGCGAATTGAGCAACCACAAATATCCAAAGATGGAAATCTGGTTGTTTTCGAAGTAAATCCACTCCGAAAAGATGGCAATCTCTCCATCTACAGGAAAAAAGATGACAGAACTGTTTTTGTCCCAAAGGGAAAGGGAGCAAAAATTACTCCTGCAAGTGAGCTGGTCGTCTTCTCGATAAAACCCGGATATGACACTCTAAAATCAGCAAATCTTAAAAAGGTGAAGAAGGATGACCTGCCGAAAGATTCCCTGGGCATTTACATAACATCCAAGGACACTCTCGTCAAATTTGCCGATATAAAATCATTCAAACTCCCCGAAGAATCAGAAGGATGGCTTGCAGTTCACTTTGACAAGCTAAAAAAGCCAAAGGAAGAGAAAAAGGCAAAAGATTCGTCGAGTGTTAAAGACACTTCATTGTTAAAGGATACTTCAAAAATCGCCAAGGAGAAAGAACCTAAACCTTCCAAAGGTAAAAAAGACGGCACCGATCTCCTCCTTTTTAATCCTCTTAAAAATCTCGAATTCAGATTTTCTAATGTGGATGATTATAGTGCGGACAAATCCGGATCCCGTTTTGCTTTTATCTCTATGGTAAATGACTCGGTGGACACAGTATATGTTGTGAGGTTCAATACTCAAACCCTGAAGGGTGACACAATTATACTAAACGGATCCGTCAAATCTTCCGTCCTGTCTGACGACGGGAAAAGACTCGCCTTGCTGTTTTCTCCCGATACGGCATCGGTGAAGAATTATAATCTTTATCTTTTGAATGACAACGATAAGACATTTTCCGTCCTGATCGACTCAGTAAACGCAGCACTTCCTGCAGGATACAGAGTATCTGCAAATTATGATCTCAATTTTTCCGATTCCGGTGAAAGACTCTTTTTCGGGATAGCAAAGGCACTCCAGGTTGAGCCTGATGAAACACTGCTTGATGAGGAAAAACCAAATGTCGAGGTTTGGGGCTGGAATGATCCGCTCATCTACACTCAACAAAACTTTGAACTCAACCGTGAAAAGAAAAAAACTTTCCTTTTTGTCTGGCACATTAATAAGGGAAAAGCTGTACAACTGACTGACTCTCTCATGGAAAGCGTCTCTTTCTCAAGATATTTTGATAACAGGTTCGCTTTAGGTACATCGGGCGTTCCGTATAAAAAATTGATTTCGTGGGACGACGGCTATTCCGATCTCTATTCAGTGGATATTACTTCCGGAGAACGAAAGCTGATAAAGAAAAAACAAAGTCAGCTTAACACCATTTCACCAAACGGCAAATTTATCGTTTGGTATGAAGAGTCTGATTCTTCCTACTATTCTTACGACAATGAGAGTGGATCAACCGCAAAAATTTCAAGTGGCATCACCGATGCTCTTTTTGATGTGGAGAACGATGTCCCTGATCAGCCTTCAGCATACGGAACCGGTGGCTGGACCGAAGATGATAAAAATCTTTTGATTCATTCCCGCTATGATGTCTGGATGGTCGATCCCCGCGGGAACGATAAGCCTGTCAGACTGACTTCAGGAAAAGAATCAAACACCGTTTTCCGTACCCTCGACCTTGACAGGGAACTCCCCTATTTCAGTGAAAACGGCACACTCTACTTCACTGTTTTTAACAAAACTTCCAAAGAGAGTGGATATGCAAAATATCAACTGAAATCAGATAAAACTGCACAGATTCTTTTTATTACTCCAAATGGATATGGAACGATTGCCAAAGCCAAAAACAGCGATGATTTTCTCATAAACAGAGAATCTTCTAAGGAGTCGCCTAATCTCTACCATTCCAAAGGACTTTCTCCTGACCTCAAGAGAATTAGCGATATAAATCCACAACACCAGGAATGGCTCTGGTCTGATGTACAACTTGTAAAATACTATTCAATCGATGGAAAACCTCTCGAAGGACTCCTCTATCTCCCCGAAAATCTGGATAAATCAAAAAAATATCCGATGATGGTTTATTTCTACGAAAAGAGCTCTGATAATCTTAACAGATACTGGACGCCCTCCCCCAGCAGATCGATCATAAATCCTGCTTTTTATGCAAGCAACCAGTATGTAGTCTTTATCCCTGATATCGTTTATGAGGAAGGATATCCCGGTAAAGGAGCATATAATTGTATAGTTGGCGGCACACTATCAATGCTTGAGCAGTTTCCTTTTATCGATCGTGAAAACATCGCTCTTCAAGGACAAAGCTGGGGTGGATATCAAACAGCATTTTTGATTACACAAACGAATCTTTACAAAGCTGCAATGGCAGGCGCACCTGTCTCAAATATGACAAGTGCTTACGGTGGAATCAGGTGGGGTTCCGGTCTTGTCCGTCAGTTTCAGTACGAGAAAGGTCAGAGCAGAATTGGTGCTTCACTCTGGGAAAAACCTGAACTCTATATTGCAAACAGTCCGCTCTTCTTTCTTGACAGAGTGCAGACTCCCCTCCTGATAATGGCAAACGATAAAGATGATGCTGTGCCATGGTATCAGGGTATTGAACTCTATGCCGGCTTGAGAAGGCTCGAAAAACCGGTCTGGATGCTCAACTACACCGGAGATGTACATAATCTTAAGGAGTCTAACTGGGGAAACAGAGTGGATTTAAGTATCAGAATGCTTCAATTCTTCGATCACTACCTGAAAGGTGCACCAGCACCTAAATGGATGACCGAAGGGATCAGAGCAATCGATAAAGATAAAATTCGCGGTTATTAATAATCAGTTGTGAATCAGGAGGGTAAGGTTATCATAACCTTGCTTTCCTGATTAATTTTCGAAATCCCCGCGCAACAATTCATACTTCGGAAACCTCTCGATAAATCCTGTTTTCCCCTGCAGTCCTCCGGTGTGGTAAACTAAAACTCTGTCATTCTCCTTGAAAAACCCGTTTTTCGAAAGATCCGATACTGCAAAGAGGACTTTTCCGGTATAAACTGGATCGAGTTCAATCTTCTGTTCATCCTGAAAATCGACGATAAACTGCAGAAGTTGTCCGGTTGTTTTCGCATAACCCCCAAAATGAAAACCGTCGATGACGCTTAGATTATCGAAATGCCCAACACCCTCCTCAGCTATGGTTTTCTTAAGATTATCAATGACATAGTGGTGATCTCTTAATACAGGAATCGAGAAGAATTTTGTGTGATGGTTTTTGCCTTCCCATGCTGCCAAAAGGTTTCCACCGAGGGTTCCTCCCGAACCTGTCGCCATCACGATGTAATCAAATTCTGTGGCATCGGAAGGCAGCATTTCTGAAGCACCAAGATACCCCAATCTGTTGCTTCCCCCCTCAGGTACAAAATAAAAGCCTCCAAAGAGAGTGCGAAGTCTATCGATGTAATTTTCAGAATACCTTTCCCTGTACTCACTTCGACTGACGAAGTGAAGTTTCATTCCGAATGATTCAGCTTCGCGTAGAGTGTGGTTTAGAGGATCAGTCCTTTCCCCTCTGATAACTCCAATTGTCTTCAGACCAAAGATTTTGCCTGCTCCTGCAGTAGCGTGAATGTGGTTTGAGTAGGCACCACCAAAAGTCAGAAGTGAATCCTTCCCCTGATCAAGGCACTCAATTATGTTCCTTTTAAGTTTGAACCATTTGTTACCCTGAAGGACAGGATGCGTTTTATCGAATCTCTCAATAAAAATATTGCCGGTTGGAAAGAGCTCGCTTTTTACGACCGGTGTCCGGGGAACCGAATAATTCTCAAAGAACTGCTTTATTTCTGAAGTGGTTGGCATCAGAGTCCGGGCAACTTCAATTTAGTCGTTATTGGTAAATGCACGATTCGAGATAAATTGTCTGAGAGACTCAATTTCGGTACCAAGATAGGTATCGCCATCCGGAAGTGGAAGAATCTCATTTAGTTGCTCGAATAATTTTGCCGTACCTTCACCCAGTCTGCACAAATCGCCCGTAAGATATCCCTCTTTGTTGTTCGTCATCTGCAAACCTCTCAAGGCACATAAAATCTCAACCGCCAGAACGGTTTTCAGATTTTCCAAAACCTTCAGCAAATGAACGACACCAACACTTCCCATCGAAACAAAATCCTCCTGACCGGCAGAGGTCGAGATGGACATAACAGAAGCGGGATTTGAAAGCACTCTGTTCTCCCCCGCTCTTGAAGCTCCCGAATATTGTGCGAGCATGAGACCCGAATCACCTTTTTCAGGCGAAATTGCGAGATTGGAAGGGAGACCAAAACTCAGGTTTTTGCTGAGCATCGAAAACGACCGCTTGTCTGATATCAGTGAAAGTGAAGTAAAAGAAAGCTTCAGGTAATCAATTACATTTGCCAGTGGTTGACCATGAAAGTTGGAACCGGAGTGAAAAACCAGTGAATCGCCATCAAGTTCAAACAAAGGATTGTCCGTGACCGAATTTATCTCTATTGTGAGGACTTCATCAAACCTCTGTAAGGCTTCCATAGCAGCTCCGTGCACCGGAGGAACTGATCTGAAACAATATCTGTCCTGCACTCTCTCTGTGGCTGAGGCTAAATCCTGCCCCTTGAACTGAATTTTTTGTGCTTCCACTGTTGTTCGTTTTGATCCCTTCAATAGTCCCCTTATCTCCGCGGAAACTCCCACAAGTCCTTTATGCTCTCTTTTGGAAGCAAGGAAACCGCTGAAGGCATCTTTTTCACCTCTTATCGCTTCGAGTGAAAGAGCGGCTGCCAAGTTACTTGTTTTTAACAGGTTACGAGCTTCAATCGATGCAAATACTGAGTTTGCTGACATAAAATTAGTTCCGTTTGTCAAACCCATCGCCTCTTTGAATCCCAATTTAACCGGATGAAGACCGGCGCTTTTCAGTGCATCAGGAGCTGTCAAAAGTTCCCCTTTGTACCATGCTTTTGCTTCAGGAAGTCCAATCATTACACCCGCAATCATAGCCAAGGGAACCAGATCACCACTTGCTCCGACCGATCCTTCTGTAAATACCAATGGTATAACTCCGGCGTTTAACATCGACTCAAGCATTCCGACAGTTTCAATCGACATAGCTGAGACACCATGCGCAAACGAGTTGAGTCTGATTATCATCATTGCTCTGACTATTTCCGGTTTCAGCGGATCACCAGTGCCACAACTGTGCGATTTAATATATTTAATCTGAAACTCTTCTGCATCCTGAGGAGAAATATAGGTGTCCTTCAAATTTCCAACACCCACATTTACACCATAAATTTTCTGAAGTGGATTTTCAGTGATCTGCCTTAAAAGCCTTTCACGACATTTTATGATGGCAAGCCGGGCTTCCTCTGTCAACAAAACCTTTAACGGTTTCACGGAGGCATCATAAACTTCTTCGATTGTTAATGAGTGCCCGTCCAAATAAAGGATATTATTCTTAGTCATTCTCTTCTCTCCCGTAATCCCTTCTACCTGTTTAACATTTGTTTTACTGTCGCAACAAGATCTTCACGCAACACTTCTTTTTGGACTTTTTGTTTCCACTCTTCCTTGTTCGTGATTGAGTCAGACATCTCTTTCCCGAGAGCAAGATCCCTGACAGTTACTACACCTTTGGCAAATTCGTCACTTCCAAGAAGCAGACATACAGGTGAATCCATTTTATCAGCATAACCGAGTTGTTTTTTCAATCCCCGCTGTGCACCATAGTAAACTTCTGTGCTGATTCCTGCATTTCTGAGTTCAGCAGCGATTTTTTGATATTCACCCATGAGTTCATCATCAAACACGGTGACAAGAACAGATGATTTCGATTTAATATCAGAATAACCCGACAACACCAGCAATTCACAGAGCCTGTCAACTCCTATGGATGCACCCGCAGCCGGCACCTTGATACCGAGCAGTCTTTCAACCAGCCCGTCGTATCTGCCGCCACCACATATCGAACCCACTTTTCTTGTATTACCTTTTGAGTCTTCAAATGTAAGCAGGGACTCTACTTCATACACAGGTCCTGTGTAATATCCCAATCCTCTCACAATTGAAGGAGAAAATAAAACTCTGTTCTCGTCAAATCCGGCGGATGAGAGAAGCATCTCAATCTTTTTTAACTCTGCCAGACCTTCTGCAAATTTTTCATTTGCTCCACCCAGTCCTTCAAGTTCCGCAAGAATTTCCGCTCTTCCACGGTCCTCGGTGAATCTTTCGAAATAACCGGCAATTCCTTTCACAACCGATTTGTCAATTCCCAAGCCCGGAATGAATGCACCCGAGGAATCTTTTCTCCCCTCTCCGAGTTCGGCTGTAATTCCCTGAACTCCGACTTTATCTATCTTATCGATGATTCTTAATACATTTGCCTCAATTGCTTCACCTTGAATTCCCAGGGATTCCAAAAATCCGGAAAGTATTTTTCTGTCGTTAACCTTCACCAAATAAGAATCTCTTGTTAGACCTATCGCCTCCAGTGCATCTGAAAGTATCATACATGACTCTGCATCGGTTGCCACATCTGCTGTACCGACAGTATCAAAATCGAGTTGCCAGAACTCCCTGAATCTTCCAGGATCAAGTTTCGCTTCAAATCTGTAAACAGGTCCGTATTGATATCTTTTGAATAAAGGGGCGTTTTTGGTCGTCAACTGCCCTTTAATCGATTGAAGAAACAACTCCTCTGCATACATTCTTGCCAAAGGGGCAGTAAGATCATACCTCATTGCGATGTGGTGGTTATCCATTATTACAAAATCGGACTCATCCCTCAATTCACTCCCGTCATCTTTGTAAACAGGCTCTGTCTCAGGGTTCCTGAATGAATATACACCCTCCGCAACTGTTTCTTTGTCGGGGAGATATTTCCCAAGATTCTCAGCATATTCAAGAATCGGAGTATCCCAATGCCTGAATCCGTAAAGCTCGTAAACCCTTCCGGCTTTTTCTACCACATTCTTTCGTAATTCATTTAATTTTGGCTCAATATCTCTGAAACCTTTAATTTTTCGGGGAATCATTCCATTCATTTTCTATCCGGGTTTTCTAAAAATTATAAATTTAAATTTACGAAAAAGTTATCATGTTGATCCATTTTGTATTTTTGAAGTGTCATTCATAAATATTACGAGACAGATTTTGAATCTCTATAGCAAATTGCGAGAACCGGTAAATGGACTTACTCATTTCCTGGGTGTAGTTCTTGCCCCAATTGCACTTTTTCTGCTTTTGAATCGCGAGCAACCCGGCGTTACAGGTACGCATATTGTTGCATTTTCAATTTTCTGTGCATCCCAGTTCTTCCTTTTCCTTGCCAGTACACTCTATCACTCGATTCCTGCATCTGACAAAAAACTTGTGGTTCTGAGAAAAATCGACCATATAATGATTTTTGTATCAATAGCAGGTTCTTATACACCTGTATGTTTAATCACTCTTGGAGGTACCCTCGGGTATGTAACGCTGGGAGTGGTCTGGACGATAGCTCTCGCAGGTTTTTTCATTAAGGTTTTTTGGTTGCATGCGCCCAGAAAACTGTATACAGCAATCTACCTCGCAATGGGGTGGCTCGTGATTCTGGTTATCTATCCTCTTTACAATGCAATGCCGGAAGGAGGAATGTTCTGGCTGATTCTGGAAGCGGTTTTTTATACGACCGGTGCTGTCATCTACGCATTCAAGAGACCTGATCCATTCCCCGGAATATTGGGATTTCACGAAATATTTCACATCTTCATCCTGTTGGGGGCATTCTCCCACTTTTATCTTTTGCTCAAATTCGTGTGATATTTGTAAACTCACCGGTTATTTGTAGTGTCTTTTATTGGCTGCCTCCAGGAAAAACAAGTTTTCGATAAAAATTTATTGATTTTTTATCCTAAATCAGTATCATTTTTGACTGAATCTTGTTTTTTCCAATTCTAAATCGTATTTTCCACACTTTAATAGAAATATTTCATTAATCAATCTCATAAGAGGTTAGCATGCGTAAATTTTACTCCCTTTTCTTTTTCATGTGTCTCTCACTCCTCGCCTTTTCTCAGGATTTGCGCGTCGAGAAACCTGTTCTTACACCCGACAATAACGGAGAGTGGGAACATGATTATACAATAATTTTTGGTACACCGCTTTCAAATATGTCTGGTGTTCAAACTTCAAATGGTGATATTTATATTGCCATTAATGATACAAACTCAACAGCCAATTTAGGACTCATAATTGCAAAATCCACGAGCGGTGGGATAAGTTGGGCTACCATCACCGGTGTGACCAACCGTACAAAATATGAGAAAATCAAACTTGTTAAAAGTTCTCAAGATTCAGTTTACTGCTTCTTTCAGATTGGCTACAGCGTTTACAGTTGGAATATAAATTCATCGACAATCAATCCCGTTATGGTTCCGGGTGCCTACAGATCTTTTGATGTGGAAGTGACTTCAACCAATTCAATCTATGTTGTTTTGGATTCACTTGCCACCAATAATCTCGTGCGTTATGCATCTCTTGACTACGGTTACAACTGGGGTAACAGAGGAAGTATATCTTCAGCAGCTGCTCTCCCCGTCCTCTCTAAATCGGTAAGTGGTGATACATTGTTTCTCAATTATATAGGACCCGTACTCGCTGATACAGCCACCTCAGTCATAAGAGGGGTCAGATATCGTGAAACATCACCAGGCATTGTTGCTTCTGCAACTTTCCAGGATGTAGCAACTGGTACTTTTCCGAAATACGAATATAAAACGGTCGCCGGCAACGGCATTGCCTGGTTCGTTTATACGAAGGTGGATGGAAGTTCACAACTTTGGGCGAGACAGAGTACTGACGGAGGCTTGACATATGGTGCTGAATTCAGGGTGAATCCAAATGAAACAGTAAATCAGTACGGATTTGATCTTAAAGCAAAATTGCCTGCCGGAAACGGATTCAGTTTTATATATCATGCTGACAGTGCTCAGGTCGGACCTGCCACTTCTGTAACTGATAAAATCCAATTTGGAACTGCTCTCCAGTCCGGTTCTACATTTCCGTCTTTTACACAGATAAATCAGGTTCCTGCGGTTTACTCAAGTGATAACTGTAAACCAATTATTGTAGAGCTTCCTTTTTACAACAGTACCGGGGTTGCATTTTTAGGTAATTCGGTGGGATCAAACAGAGTTTTCTGGAACGCATTTCACCTGGTTCCCGTTGAATTGACATCTTTTTCTGCAGATGTTTACGCAAATAAAGTCGTTCTAAACTGGTCAACTGCTACAGAAACCAACAACCGCGGATTTTCAGTTGAGAAAAAGACTACCGGGAACTGGGAAAAAATCGGATTCGTAAACGGAAACGGCACAACGACAAAGACTCACAGTTACTCATTTATTGATAATGACAACACTGCCGGAAAGGTTTACTACAGACTGAATCAGATCGATTTGGACGGTACAAGTTCTTTTTCAAAAGTGGTGGAAGTCGATCTTTCCACACCCAACGATTACAGTCTGAGCCAGAATTTCCCGAATCCGTTTAACCCTTCAACCTCAATTAAATTTGCATTGAAGGTGGATTCAAAAGTAAATCTGAAATTATACAACCCGCTCGGTCAGGAAGTAATGAACATTCTTTCTGACAACTATGCAGCAGGAAACTACAATATTTCTGTAAATGCATCAGGTTTGAACAGTGGTGTTTATTTCTACACTTTGGAAGCAAGCGGAGTGGATGGAAGCAAATTCACCTCCACGAAAAAAATGATTCTGATGAAATAGATCAATTATTTAAAACAAAAAAGGCTGCCTCGATGGCAGCCTTTTTTTGTACCGTTGATAGGATTCGAACCTATGGCCTTCTGAGCCACAGTCAGACGCTCTAACCAACTGAGCTACAACGGCAGAATTTAGTCTGCAAATATACCAATTTTATCGATTATTTCAAAAACTTCCGGCTGCCGGATCAAAATTCTTTCAAACTTTTTTCGCTCATTCAATGTTTCTGAATGATATTTTTCTTATCAGTGCCGGAATTGTTTCCGGTCTGATCTTCCCCATCACATAAATTCCTCCTGTTATTTCACTGCCTGATACCTGTCGTAAATCATTAATTTTAATGCTTCTTTTTATCTCCGTATATTTAGGGTCTGAAAATGAAAAATTTCGCAATTGGCTTCTTCGCCCTGTTACTCTTCTTTTGTTTTGTTTCCTGCGAATCACCACGACTTGTATTTCCTGATCTGGACTTTGGAGTAGTTATTGATTCGTCAGATGTCAAATTGTACCAGTCGGGTAAAAGGGATTCACTCGATCTTATTGTTCCCGGTGACAGAATAAAAGCCCAGGACAGCATCGTTATTTTATTCTCTTCAACGCAGGAATTCTATTTTTCCTCTCAGGCAACTGTAAAAATGTTTGTTGAAAGGAATCTGGATTTCGGAGATGAGACGATTGTAAACATGACTGATCATTATTCAATTTCCAAAATAAATGATTCACTCGTAGTGAAAAGAAGTGCGACAAACATCATTTTCGCATCTGAAAAGACTCAATCCATAACATGGCACAAAAAATGAACCGCTTAAAATTTACTCTACTGTTTACAATTATTCTCTTCTCTCTCAATTTCGCTCAAATTAAAATAAAAATGATCGTTAAGGCTGAAGGAGTTGAGAACAGCGAATCAGTATATATCGCCGGAAACCGGCAGGAAATCGGAAACTGGAATCCGGGTGCAACTAAATTCTTTAAAGAACCAAACGGGAACTGGGTTTATTCGTTCACCATTCCGTCACCCGATCAACTTGAGTTCAAATTTACCAAAGGGAGCTGGAGTCAGGAAGCTGCAAATCCGGATGGAACCATCCCGGGAAACACAATTGCAAACGCAGTTAGCGATACAGTCCTTGAATTTAAAATTTGTTGCTGGAGCAAATCAGCCGGTACCGTTCCTTTTAAAGGACAAATTACCGGAAAGGTGGAGTACATAAAAGAACTCGGTGAAGGAAACATCCTTCCGAGGGATATAATCATTCTTCTGCCGGAAGGTTATGAAAAGTCTTCGGACCGCTACCCTGTTCTCTACATGCACGACGGACAAAATATCTTCGATCCCTCTACAGTTGGATTTGGAGTCGACTGGCAAATAGACGAGGCTATCGACTCACTTGTAAAACAGGGAAAAGTCGAAAAAATGATTATCGTCGGTATTTACAACAGCAAAAACAGACGGCCTGAGTACTCTCATTCAAAACTCGGCGAAGAATACATGAATTTTGTCGTTAAAAAAGTAAAACCTCTCATCGATTCCGTGTACAGAACAAAACCCGGAAGGGAGTTTACATACACGGCAGGTTCGTCGATGGGTGGACTTATCTCATTCATGCTGCTCTGGGAGCATAACGATGTTTTTTCAAAAGCAGGAAGTTTCTCACCCGCTCTCAAAATAGATATTTACGATTATGTCTCAATTGTAAAAAACACATCGAGCCCCAAAAGAAATTTCAAATTATATATCGACAACGGCGGAAAAGGACTTGAAGCCAAACTTCAACCGGGAATTGATGAAATGATCGCAACGCTTGAAGAACTTGGCTACAAATCCGGAGATGATTTTATCACTGTTTTTGATCCCGAAGCTGAGCATAATGAAAGCGCCTGGGCAAAAAGAATCCCAAATTTCTTAATTAAAATGTTCGGTACGACTAAATAACCCGTGAAAATTACTGATTAAACAGGATACCATGCTTAAAATAAATGAAATATATTTTTCAGTCCAGGGCGAGAGCACACACGCCGGACTTCCCTGTGTTTTTGTCAGACTCACCTGGTGCAACCTGAGGTGTACCTACTGCGATACTGAATATGCTTTTTATGAGGGAAAGGATATGAGCCTTGAGGATATCCTTGCTGAGGTGAAGAAGTATAATTGCGATATGGTTGAAATAACCGGTGGAGAGCCCTTGATTCAGAAGGAAGTGCTGCCCCTCATGGCAAATCTATGTGATTTGGGTTATAAAGTCCTCATTGAAACCGGTGGAAGCCTCCCGATCGAGAATATCGACCCGAGAGTTCATGTAATAATGGATTTAAAGTGTCCTTCAAGTAAAATGATGAAGAAAAACCGTTATGAAAATCTTCAATTTATCAAACTAATTGATGAATTAAAGTTTGTAATCGGAAGCCGGGAAGATTATGACTGGTCAAAAGAGATTATTAAGGAATACGACCTGCAGAATAAATGCGAGATATTGTTCTCTGTAGTATTTGAAAGTTTAAAACCGGTGGAGCTTGTCAACTGGATAATTGAAGACTCTTTGAAAGTGAGATTTCAACTGCAAATGCACAAGTTCATCTGGGATCCAAAGAAAAAAGGAGTTTAGAATAATGAAAGTATCAAAAAGTTTTCACTGGGAAATGGGCCACCGCCTCCCCTTCCATCAGGGCAAGTGCATAAATCTGCACGGTCATTCCTACAGGATGTTCCTCGAAGTGGATGGCGATCTCGATGAAAACGGGCTGGTTATCGATTTCTATGACCTGAAGAAAATAGTCAACCCGATAATTGAAGAGCTTGACCACTCATTCATGGTCTCATCACTTGATCCTGACCTGAAGAGCCTTCTCAGTTCTTTCCCGACAAAGAGGGTTGATGTCGACTTCCATTCATCAGTTGAAAATATTACAAAATATCTTCTCGACCGGATCGCCTCAAGCACTCTTCCCAAAAACATTCGTTCAATCACGGCTACAGTTTATGAAACTCAGGATGCTTATGCGCGTGATACAAGGGTTACAGGGAACTGAGATATGCCGACATACAAAATTACTCTGGAGTACGAAGGAACCCGTTACAGTGGCTGGCAGGCTCAAAAAAACGCAAAGACTGTACAAGGTACTCTTCTTCAGATACTTAAACAGGTTTTTGGAACAGATAACATCGATCTTCAGGGAGCCGGTAGAACCGATGCCGGAGTACATGCCGCGGCTCAAATTGCTTCGCTTGTTACTCCCGTCGCCATTCCCCCTGATGTTCTCAAACTGAAGATCAACGATTTATCTCCTCATGACATTAATATTCTGAAGATAGAACTGGCAAATGAGCGCTTTCATGCGAGGCATAATGCCAAACGACGAACTTATATCTATCACATCTCTACGCGGAGGACGGCATTCGGGAAAAATTATGTCTGGTGGGTTAAAGATCAACTCGATTCAAAAGCGATGAGAGCTGCAGCCAAAGAGTTGAAAGGGCTCCATGATTTTGCTTCATTTGGAGATATGAAAGCCGGTGGCGATGCAAAATCGAGCAAGGTAATGGTTTATTCCACGGAACTTGTGGATACAGGCTCGATGATTCTTTTCAGAATAACAGCTTCCCATTTTTTATGGAAAATGGTAAGAAGAATTGTTGGTGTGCTGGTGGAAGTTGGCAGAGGAAATATAAAACCGGAAGATGTGAAAATATTGTTGGGTGAGACTAATGATTATCCTGCGAAATTCACGGCACCACCTAGCGGGCTTTTCCTCGAGAATGTTCAGTACGACGACAGGGATATCCTTCCGGATATTAAACCGTTATTTAAGGTTTAGACCTTTTCGTCCTGTTTCTTTTTTAACTCTTCGAGTTCCGCTTTAAGTAGTCTGACTGTTTCGTTCAAACTTTCAAGATTGCGCAGATGGACTTCTATGCGTTTGAACTGATTGATTTTTTTGACAGGACTTCCCAGATATATCCCTTTTTCAGTCAGGTTTCGTGAGACTCCTGACTGGGCTCCAATGATGATCCCGTCCCCGATTTCAATGTGATCAACAAGACCCACCTGACCGGCAAGAATTACATCCTTTCCTACTTTGGTACTGCCTGAAACACCTGAAAGTGCAGAAATTGCTGTATTCTCCCCAATTTCAACATTATGACCGATTTGAACAAGATTATCAACTTTTGAGTAGGCTTTTATCACTGTGCTTCCCAAAGCTGCTCTGTCTATGCAGGAATTTGAACCAATCTCCACAAAATCCTCGATTATCACATTCCCGATTTGAGGAATCTTGAGATAATTACCGTCGGGTCCTTTTAGAAATCCAAAGCCATCTGCACCGATAGAAGCACCACCGTGTATAATAACCTTTTTACCGATTTTTGTGTTTTCTCTGATGGTCACATTTGGATAAATCAGGGTTCCATCGCCGATCGTACAATTTTCCAATATAACTGTATTGTGATAAATGATAACATTGTCGCCTATCACGCAGTTTTTGCCAATCACAACATTTTTACCAATTGCTGTATTCAGACCAACCGTGGATGAGGGATCTACCGATGCAGTTCCATCAATTCCGTGGAGATCCGGCTGTTTGGTGAAAAACTTCTGTAAGATAAGAAGAAATGCTTTATGAGGTTCATCGACTAAGAGGAAGGTTATATCACTTCTGTCCCTGTTAAAGTCTTTCCTGACCAGAATTGCGGATGCTTTAGTGGTGTGATAAAACTTTTCATATGCAGAAGAGCCGAGAAAAGTTAAACTTCCCGGCTCTGCTTTTTCAATATTTAGAAGTGTCTCAATTGTAATTTCGTCGTCACCGGTAATTTCGGCTCCAACAAAAAGGGCAATTTCTTTTAAACTTACTGACATTATTTTAACTTGTCCAAAACTTTGGAGGTAACATCATATTTATCTTTGGCAAAAAGCAGCATAACAGCACCGCTCCGGTCGAAAATGAAATCGAGATCATCATCCTTGGCAACTTGTTGAATTGCATTAAAAACCTTGTTCTGAACAGGTCTCATCACTTCTTCCTGCTTCAGAAACAATTCACCACCATTTCCAAATTTCTTGGTTCTGTAGGCTTCGAGGTCTTTTTCAAGTTGTTTAATCTCAGCTTCAATATCAGACTTCATTTGATCAGTAAGAATAAGTTTCCTCTTCTCAAAATCCTCTTTCTTTACTCTTATGTCTGACTCGAACTTCGAAATCTCGTTCTGCCACTCGACAATCAAGGCATCAAGTTGACGCTTTGCATCTTCAGCATCCGGAAGATTTTTCATAATTGCATCCGAATCAACATAACCGATCTTGAGCTGGGCAAAAAGTCCGGTGGTTGCGAATGCAATTACAAGGATGATAAACTTAAGTTTCATCTCTGTTAGCTCTTAATGGGTTTATTTACCTGATTTTCTAATCTTGTCCAAAACTTTATAGGTAAGATCAAACTGAACATCCGCGTATAATACGATGGGATCCTGTCCGGATTTTTTGTTCAGTACATAATGCATTCCCTCTTCTTTGGCGGTGATTGCAATATTGTCATACAATTTTTCATAGATCGGTTTCAGAAGTTCATCCTGTTTTACAAGCAGGTCTTCTCTTCTCTTTGCCTGAAGATCTTCGATGCTTTTCTGTTTGTTTGCCAGTTGCATCTGTTTCTCTTTTGCTTTTGGATCATTTGGTTTGTTCTGGAATTCTTTTTGAAAAGCTTCCACTTCTTTTCCGAATGCCTGTCCTATTGAATCAAGTTCGGCTTTAAATTTGCTTTCAAGCGCCTTAAGGTCACCATTGGCTTTTATTGCTTCGGGTAATTGCTGCAGAATAAGGTCTGCGTCAACGATTGCCACTTTAAGTGTCGTATTCTGTGCATAAACAGATACACCCAGAATTAAAAACAGCGATAGAACAATTAGTTTTTTCACTTCTATTTCCTTTTTGTATAATTTAATTAAAAACCTTTACCAAACTGGAAGTGGAACTGCCATTTTGGATCAGTACCATCAACTTCCCGTCTGTCAAATCCGTAACCAAGATCAAATCCGAGCAATCCGACAGGATTAATAAGTATCCTCGCACCGAAACCGGCACTTCTGCGAAGCTTGAACGGATCTGCAGTTGTAATATTTTCGAACACATTTCCTGCCTCGGCAAATGCGAGAACATATAACGGCATCGGATCGAGAGATACCGCAAATCTCAATTCTGCGATGTATTTGAAGAACATTCTTCCACCAATTACATCACCATTGGTCTGTCGTGGACCGACCGTTCTGTCGTCATAACCCCTCAGAGAGGTTGTAGCTATCACGAGTCCGGCACCGCCCATATAAAACAGTTCAAAAGGTTGTATGGTAGTATTCTTTTTCAGTTCCTCGATATAGCCCATATCACTGCTCAGATAAAGGGCAAATCTGTTGGAATTGAACAATCTTTTATACCACTCTGTTGTGAGTGTCATTTTAAAGTAGTCTACCGAACCCGGTAAAAAAGGACCGCCACTGATTTCAGACGACCAGGTGAGTGATGATCCCTTTGAAGGGAAAATTGGATTATCCACATCTTTTCTGTTCAAGGTGAAACCAAGGGTAAACTGTTCTGATTCACCTTCTCTGTAGAATCCGCCACCATTCAATACATTATTGTTCTGGTATCTGAAAAATCCCTGGATGTAAAAATAATCATCGGGCCACTTGAGACGACGGCCAACTTTGACCGATCCGCCAGCCTGAAACAGATCATAAATATAACTCTGTCTTGTAGAAAACAGATCAAAACCCACAAGTGTCGGCGAATTCATGAACCAGGGTTCTGTAAAGCCGAATGAAAATGTCCTGTAAAGATTACCAACACCAAACTGCCAGTTAAAACTTAAAATCTGTCCTGCACCAAGTTGGAACGGTTCAGCAATCGAGAAGTTATTCAGAGTAACACCGATTGCACCGGAAAATCCAAACGATCCGCTGTATCCAATTGAAGCATTTAAATAATCGCTCGACTTTTCTTCAACTATGAATGCAACATTTACGGTGCTGTCATTTTCAAGGTTGTAATCGACACCCTCTTTGTACAATTTCTCAACATTAAAATACTGAAGATTTGCAAGCTGTTGCAGACTTCTGATCATGGCAGCTTTATTGAAAAAGTCACTCGGGACAGTGTATAATTCCCGTCTGATCACCTTTTCTTTCGTCTTGTCATTCCCCTTTATCGAAACTTTACCAATCTTAAACTGATTGTTTTCATTAACTGAAATGTAAATATCAATCGAATCCTTGGCAACTTTCTTCTCGGCAGCATTGACTGTAAAAGTCAGATAGCCATTGTCAAGATAGAGTGAAGCGACATCGTTCTGCTTTTCGTTTCCGCGTAAATTCTGATTAAATGAAATCAGATCGTATATGTCACCCGTTTTAAAACCTAATCTCTCGTTTAATACTTCAGAATTGTAAACTGTGTTCCCTTCCCACACGATATTTCTTATTTTATACCTCGAACCTTCAAGAATGTTGAAATAAACATCAACCATTTTCTTGTCTTCGGTATAAACAAGCGAATCCGACAGAATTTCAGCGTCCCTGAATCCGTTTTGATTCAGGAATTTGAGAAGTGTCTCTTTATCTTTTTTTACCTTTTCAGGTTCATATCTCGCAGAACTCCAGAATTTCCACCATTTTTTCTCCGACAATTCCTCAAGTTCGCTTTTCAGGTCCTCTTCAGAGTAAAAACTGTTTCCGGTGAACCTGATGTTTCTTACGCTTAAGCGGCTGTTTTCTTCAATTTTGAATTTAACCAGTTTCCTGACCTTAATCTTGTCAGAAAGATTGCGGTTCACTCCCTGCAGGTCGTCGTATGTGGTTGTAATCTCGTCAGAGAAATCCTTTTGATTCCGCCATGTAACCGACATTTTGTTACCCATGGAATCGATTGAAAGGAAATCATAATAAATGACATCAACTTTGGTGTTTAGATAACCTTCTTTGGTGTAGGCATCAATAATTTTATTTTTGATCCGGATCAATTCCTGAGGTTTAAGAATTTGACCCCGCACGAGAGAAATCATTTCCTCAAGTTCTGATTTGCTGAGTTCGGAGTTTCCCTGCAAAACCATTTGTTCAAAACGGGGATATTCTGAAACCTTGATCTTAAGAAAAACACCATTTTCAAAATACTTTTCAATAATTATCTGGATATCGGAAAAGATTCTCAAATCCCAAAGGTTTTTAACGGCACTGATCGTTTCATCTCCGGGAATTTGAATTTCCCTGCCGGTATCCTTGATTTTTTTCAGTCCTGAATATTCCACTATGGTGTTTGCATCTGCAGTGACATTCCCCTCTACCGAAACAGAGAGAACTTTATAGTATGTCGTATTTATCTGGGAGTATACAGAAGGGACACAAAAAAATAGTAAAAATAAGAAAAATGAAAACTTCAATCCCGAAAAGTGGAATCTCATCATTATTGCCTTTGCTTTTGTAATTGTTCGCTGACTTTTCCGAATCTTCGCTCGCGCTTTTTATAATCCTCGATTGCATCCATCAGTTCCTTTGTTCGGAATTGGGGCCAGAATACAGGGGTAATATAGATTTCCGAATATGCGAGTTGCCAAAGAAGGAAATTGCTTATTCGCATTTCGCCACTGGTGCGGATGAGGAGATCGGGGTCAGGAATGTTTTTTGTATTTAAGTATTTTGAGAATGTTTCAATTTTTATTTCATTCTCGCTTATTTTGCCGTCATTCAGATCTTTAACGATCCCTTTGACAGCATCGATTATTTCCCACCTGCCACTGTAGCTGAGAGCGAGAACAAGAGTAAGTGTCTTATTGTTTTTTGTTTTTTCGATGGCATCGGAGAGTTCATGTTGAACTTCCGTTGGAAGTGAGCAAATATCTCCAATCGCCATCAGTTTTACATCGTTGTTGTGCAACTCCTGTATCTCTCTCCTGAGAACTTTCACAAGCAGCCTCATGAGAGTTGTTACCTCTGTCTTGGGACGCTTCCAGTTCTCCGTGGAAAAAGTATAGAGGGTCAGATACTTGACACCGGCTTTGGCACTTGCCTTGACGATTTCCCTGACCGACTCGACTCCCTCTCTGTGACCGGCAATCCGGGGGAGATTATTACTCTTAGCCCAACGACCATTTCCATCCATTATGATGGCTATATGACGGGGTACTTCGCTATGAGTATTCAGTGTTTTAGATTCTGTTTGAGATGTACTGATATTTGCTTTGCCCAACTGTGGACCGGTTAGTTACAAAAATAAAAATTCAAAGAAAGGAATTTTAAATATTTTTCGACGGAAAAACAAATTACTTTAACAATTAGCAAACATCTGAATAATTTTTTTGCTAAAAAAGTCAAAAAGAAGGGAGATTTTTGGAATTTGTCTCTTTTAGCTAATTAATAAACCGGGGGAGCAAAGTTTTTGACTGAGCAAGAGCTTCGTTGAACAGTATTTCGGATTCCGGCTCGCACAGAACGAGTTCTATATTTTCGGAAAGAGAAGCCAGATCGCTTTCAACCAGATGTTTTATCAGGAAAAAGTTCTTTCTTGCGAGGGCGATAAAGAGCTTCACCGGATTCCCGCTGTATGTCGATTTCCGTTCAGCGAGAAACTTAATCTTTTTTCTGATAAACTCCGTATCCATCCCGGACAAATCATCGATCACGATTCCTATCGCGAATTCCTTCTTTTGCTTTGCCAAAATATCAATCTGAAACTCACCGATGTCGGGTGGATCCGGAATATATGTGCCGTATCGCCTGCCGAGTGTCGAGTATCCACTCGATCTCAACTTAAAATACAGCTTGTCAGTCAGGTCTCTTTTATTTAACGAATGCATAATTTCCTCCTGGTTCCTATTGAAAACGGGATGTATTTACTACTCTGGGAGCGAATCTCTCCTGTTCAAGTACTTTGATGTTATAGATTTTGCGAAACTCAAATTTCTGAATCGTATCAGTATCACTGATTTTTCCATATATCGTTTTTTTACCCTCTTTGTCGCACGAAATGATGTACGGATCAATGACAAGTTGCTGCATTGAATAGTAAAATCTGATTTTGTTTCTGTTTTTGATTGCTTTGTTCAATATATCTGTTTTCATTTTAATTCCTCAGTTATACCACCTTAAAACACCGACAACTTTACCGGCTATTGAAAAATCACTTGTTGGCTTTATCTCGATAACGGGAAATGCATCATTCTCCGGAACAAGAGTGGTCTTGCCATCTTTTTTCAGGTACCTTTTTACTGTTGCATCACCGTCAACCATTGCAACAACGATATCGTAGTTGTGTACCGGTTTCTTTGGTGAAACCACGACAATATCACCTTCGTAGATTCCGGCATTTATCATACTCTCCCCTTTCACCTTCAAAGCATAGCAGTCATCAGTAGTTCTCACGAAGACTGAATCGATCACTATGCTTCCCTCAAGATTTTCCTCTGCCAGAATCGGCAATCCGGCTGCAACTCTTCCGACTACCGGAACATTGATTGCCGAATCGATTCTTGATTCTGTCTCCCGGTCAAATCCGGAATCTGTTCTTAAGGAAATTCCCCTGCTTACATTGCTGCTCATATTCAGATATCCTTTTTTATAGAGAGTATCCAAATGCTTTTTTGCTCCACTTGGCGAGTTAAAACCAAAATGAGAAGCTATCTCTCTTACTGAGGGAGCATATCCATTGTTCCCGATATACTGAGATACAAATATCAGTATCTCTTTTTGTCTGTCTGTAAGGTCATTTTTCACTGTTCACCTAAAGTAATCAATTGTACACCACAAATATAGTGTACAGATGTACACTTGTCAAGTACTTTCTGCAATTTTTTTTAAGAAAAATGTTTTACATTGCCAGTTAAGGGCATGCTTCTTATATTTTTGATTGATTTATTATATTTTAGGCAAAAATTGAAGATATTAATTTCAAATGACGACGGCATAGATTCCTACGGAATTATTGCCCTGGGAAGGGAGCTCGAAAAATTTGGTGAAGTGTTCATTGTTGCTCCCATTTTCGAACAAAGTGCCGCCGGGCACTCAATCACCATGAAGAGACCACTTAAAGTAGTAAAGCATTTCGTGGAAGGCAGATTCTTTGGATATGCCATTAACGGTACACCGGCTGATTGTGTAAAGATAGGCATCACAAAAGTGCTGAATTTTATTCCTGATGTCGTGGTTTCCGGAATCAACCACGGTTCAAACACCGCTACCAATATCGTGTACTCCGGAACAGTTTCTGCCGCACGGGAAGCATCGATGATGGATATCCCCGGAATCGCATTTTCAATAAATGGCAGAACTTCAGAAAATATCGACTGGGCAGCGGAAGCGGCTGCAAAAATTACTGTAAAAGCACTAGAGCATGGCTTTGAAAACGGGAAACTTCTAAATGTAAATTTCCCGAACCTCCCAAAATCAGAGATTAAAGGTACCCTCATCACAAGACAGGGAATTTCCAGATTTGCTGACACTTATGACACAGTACACGATATCATCGGAAGAGAATATCACCAGCTCAAGGGCGATTTTATAAACCTCGATGGTACTGACCTTTCCATAGACCAGAATGCCATCGAAAACGGTTACATCTCAATCACTCCGATTCAGCTTGATTCCACAGACCATACTGAGATCGCCAAAATAAAAACCTGGAATTTTGAAAATCTGAACGGAACCGATGGAAATTAGAATTGCCTGAGCAAATATCACTTCTGATTTCCGGGTCATGGCTCTACTATTTCATTGCTGCGTCTCTGCTGGCTTTGCTGGCATGGTATTATTACAGAATCACCATTCCAGTTGTTTCATCAGCCAAAAGAATTTTTCTGCTGATCTTGAGAAGTACAATTCTCCTGACACTTGCGTTGCTTTTGTTCAGTCCGGCTCTGAATCTGGTTTTTACATCGATACAGAACCCGGTTAACTATTTTTTCATCGACAGATCAGAATCGATCAAGTTTGACGATGGGACAAAAAGAGAAGAAGTGATCAACAAATTTCTTGCTGACCTCGCTGCTTCACCTCTTGGCAAAAATTCCAAAGTATTCTCCTTCTCCAAATCGGTGGATTCCATCACTGCAAACTCAAATTCAGGGAAACTGAAATTTGACGGTGAGGTAACGAATTTTGAAAGCATATTTGAATTTGCCAAAGAAAAAAAATTAAAAAATGCCACCATTACCATCGTTTCTGACGGTGTGATGACTGATGGGACGAATCCACTTGTCAGTGCAGGGAAACTCGGTATCCCGGTATGGTCGGTTCTTATTGGCGATTCCACTGTTAAAAAAGACATAGCCGTGGAAAATGTATTGTACAACGATTATATCTTTAAGGGGAGCCGTTCCCCAGTTACTGCTACCTTGCAGGTTGCAGGATTTCCGAATACAGATATAAAAGTCGACCTTACTGAAGATGGAAGGATTATCGAGTCAGCCACTGTATCAGTTGATAAAAATGGCTCCACTTCGATCAGTTTTACATATATCCCGAAATCGACAGGGATTAAAAAACTTGCAGTAACTGTAAAAAATTTTCCGGCTGAGGTGAATAAACAAAACAACTCCTTTCCGTTCTTTGTTAATGTAATTGACAACAGAAAAAAAGTGCTGGTTTTGTCCGGAGCTCCCACACCGGATGTTACATTCATCAAAAATGCCCTCTCAGGTGATTCCAATCTGACAGTGAGATCAATGACTTTTGATGCGTCAGACAAGCCACTCGAAAAGGATATAAACAGCTCGGTTCTCGACAGCACAGGTGTCCTTGTACTGGTTAACTATCCTGTCAAATCGATCCCGGGGGCTATTCAGGATAAAGTTGTTGATCTTATTTCCAACAGGAATGTTCCCGTCTTCATTCTGATCAATCAATACTCAGATCTCGCTCTTCTGAAAAAAATTGAGCCTTGGCTTCCTGTAACACTTCGACCCGGAGCCGGTGTCGATTTCGAGGCTCAACTTTCGATGGCAGAAGGGGTTGAAAGAAATCCGCTCTTCTACTCGAGTGACCCTGCATCACTAAAGGAATGGGATGCACTCCCCCCTGTCCTGATTCCAAATTTACGGGCAGATGCCAGACCCGAGAGTCAGGTACTGGCTTATGTAAAACTGAACAATAAAGTGTTGCCCAATCCGTTGATCGTAAGCCGGAATTTTGGATTTAAGCGATCTTTGGCAATTATCGCCGGCGATATCTGGAAGTGGAAATTGAAGGCAAAGAAGGAACGGCTCTTTGATGATTTTCTTTTCAGTTCAGCAAAATGGCTCGGAGCAGTAAAAGATAAAAAGAGATTCAGTGTAAGGACAAACAAAAGATTTTATTCCAGAAATGAGCAGGTTGAGTTCATTGCAGAAGCGTATACAGAATCGTTCGACCCCCTTTCTGATGCAGATGTCAAGATTTTGATCAACTCCCCTAACGGGAAAACTGAATTCAACTTATCACCAGTGGGAGCAGGAATTTATCAGGGTATTTATAAACCTGAAAAAGCAGGAGACCATACATTCACAGGAACGGGGTTACTCGCCGGCAATACATTTGGTACCGATCAGGGTACTTTTAATATCGGCGATGTAAACATCGAAATGGTTGATCCTTACGCAAACCCCGGTTTTCTAAGAGATCTCTCCTCGCTAACCGGTGGAAATTTCTATACTTACACCAATTACCTTAAATTCTTTGATGAACTGGAAAAAACAAACAGGGAAACATCAGTAGAATTCAAGGAGAACAAATCACATAATCTGTGGAACAACTCATGGATGCTGGTGGTGCTCGTTTTATTGCTTTCGACTGAATGGTTTTTAAGAAAAAGAGAAGGTATGATGTAGGTGGCTCGGCTTGTTTCAAAACTTGCTGATGTTATTGTCCCCCGGTTTTGTATCCATTGCGAATCTCTTCTCCCCTTTGAGACAGATTTTTTGTGCAGGAAGTGTTACGAGAGTGAGCCCAAACTTGACCATTTCGTCTTATTAAAAATGCTCCACGAAAAATTTCATGACGAAGTGATAACTGATCTCTTCTCACTGGCTAAATTTACTCATGAATCCCCTCTCAGAACACTCGTATTATCTCTGAAATATCACGATTTATATCATGCAGGAAAGTATCTTGGCGAGCAGATTGGGAAGCATTTCAATGAGGCATTCAGTGTTTCAGGCATCGATTATATCGTTCCGGTTCCACTTCACAGATTAAGAATGATTGAGAGGGGTTTTAACCAGTCAGAAGAGATAGCCAAAGGCATAAGCAGGGCAACGGGGCTGTCAGTAGAAAAAAGCAACCTTAGAAGAATTCGCTACACCGAGGCACAAGTGGTTACCGGATCAAAAAGTGGAAGGGAGGGGAATCTTGTCGGGGCTTTTAAGGCAAAAAACCCGTTGCAGTTTACATCAAAAAATGTCCTTTTGGTTGACGATGTAATTACAACCGGGTCCACAATCCGGGAGGCAGCCAAAGCCCTTTGGGACTCCGGTGCTTCCAACATCTATGCAACTTCTGTTTTGATTGCCTGATTACATCTTCTCAGGTGCAGTTACACCAAGGATACCCAGACCATTTGAAATAACGGTTTTAACTGCATTTACCAGAGCGAGTCGCGCACCGGCAAGTCCCGGTTCACTACCTATAATCCTGCAGACGGTATAGAATTTATGAAATGTTGCCGCCAGTTCTTCGAGATATGCACAAAGAATCACTGCATCAAGCACCTTTGCCGCACTCTCCACAACATCCGGATATGACAAAAGTTTCTTAATAAGCCGTTGTTCCTCTTCGGTAACAAGCAATTCAAGATGATCAGTCTCCATCTTCAATCCTTCCTGATCTGTCATCCGTAGTATCGAGCAAATTCTTGCATGGGCATATTGAAGATAAAAAACCGGATTTTCCTCGGAATGTTTTACCGCAAGGTTCAAATCAAAATTCAAATGTGTTGAAATTGCCCGCATATTGAAGAAGTAGCGAACTACATCAGAACCGACCCAGTCAATCAGCTCATCAAGAGTGATATAATTGGCTTTTCTGGTCGACATCTTCACTGCTTTGCCGTCTTTGATAACAGTTACGAACTGGTGAATCATCACCTTTACTTTTTCAATATCGTAACCAAGTTCCGCAAGAGCAGCCAGAACATCGGGATATGTGGCTGTATGATCTGAACCGAAAAGATCGACAATGAAATCGTAACCGCGCTCAAATTTTGTGGTATGGTATGCAATATCCGGAAGTCTGTAAGTTGGTTCACCTGTGTTTTTTACGATTACTTTGTCTTTTTCGTTTCCGAGGTCGGAAAGTCTTAACCAGACAGCTCCATCTTTTTCGTAACTGAGCTCTCTCTCCTTGAAAGTCTTTAATAAACCGTCAATTTTCCCCTCCTCATAGAGAGAATTCTCATTGAAGAATACATTGTGTTTTATCCCAATTCGATCAAGGGTTTTCTTTATATCCTCAAAAATTACTCTTTCAGCCTCTGCTTTGAAAATACCTTCGGGATCTTCCGATTTGAGGCTGTCCCCATGTTTCTCGAACAGACTCTGTGCAATTCCCGTGATGTATTCACCCTGATAATGATCCTCCGGAAATTCCTCAGGCTTTCCAGTTAATTCAAGATAGCGCAACCTGACCGAGTTTCCAAGAACCCGCATCTGCCTCCCTGCATTGTTGAAATAATATTCCCTGTCCACTTCAAATCCGGTTGCTTCGAGAAGATTTGCCATCGTGTCGCCGCTCACTGCATTCCTGCCATGACCCACGGTAAGAGGTCCTGTGGGATTAGCGGAAACAAATTCTATAATTGCTCTTTTCCCCTTGTTGGAATCACTTCTGCCGAACTGCTTCCCTTCTTCCAGAATTTTTTTCACAGATGAGGAAATGTACTCGGGAGTAAAATAGAAATTTATGAACCCCGGTCCGGCAACCTCAACTTTGGAGATTATCGATCTGTCAAAATTCAGACTGTAAATAATTTCCTGAGCAAGGTCCCTTGGTTTTTTGTCGAGTCTTTTTGCAATCAACATCGCAATGTTGGTTGAAAAGTCTCCATGTGACTCATTCTTGGGAATATCAAAGCTTACTTCGATCTCTTCGGAAAGCTCAAAATTATTCTTAAGTCCGGTAAACAAACCTGACAAATACTTTTTCAAATTTCTACTCCATGAGGTAATTTAATAGGATGAGATTCAGCCGACGGGGTCTTTCAGTTCCTGAACAGGTGCATCACCCCAGAGTCGTTCGAGGTTGTAGAATTGTCTTGATTCGTTTCTGAATACATGAACAACAATATCGGAAAGATCAATAAGCACCCATGAAAGAGCTTTGAATCCCTCTTTCTTCCATACTTTGATCCCTTCATCGGAGAGGTTTTTATCAACATTGTCTGCTATGGCTTTTACCTGCATGTCTGATTCGCCACTGCAGATAACGAAATAGTCTGCAATTGTGGTTATGTTTCTTAGATCAAGTATTTTAACATCAACCCCTTTTTTCTCAAATATTGATTCTGTAATGATCTTTAATATTTGATCCTGTTCCTGGTCCCGTTCGTTCATTTTTTCCATTTATTGATTGTTGAAAGGTTTTAAATTTTTATAATCTTTCCCGATGATAACTATCACATCGAGAAGGTAGTCTTCATTAATATTTTCTGAAACATTTTTCTTGGGGTCAACGCCAAGCACTTTGGCGGTCTGGAGGGCATTTTCACGGTTTCCCCGGTTATCGATAACCAGAGTCTCTTCCACATCGAATGATGAATAATTTTCAGAATCTATAATGTCGAAATTATTCTTCCGCAAATATTCGGTTACTTTCTCACCCAGACCCTTTATTCCACATCCATTATATATCTTTACCTGAATTAATCTTTGCACGCCCGGCTGCTCGCCTGTCTTTACTTCCTTTGAAGAATCAGCAAGCTTTCCTATACCCGAATAGATAAAATACCCGAGCATAACCAAAAGAACGAAAATGGAGATATTCAGCAGGACATTGAGGGGTCCCTTTACAGAACTCTTCTCTTTATTCTCAGCACCGTCTTTATTGGAGAACAATTTGCCCCAACCTTTTAGCGAACAAACCAGTCATCATTAAATGAATTTCCCCATGGGCTGTAATTTCCGTAAAAAGGATTATTGTATCCGTAATAAGAATTGTACATGCCGGCAGGGATATTACGGTACTGAATACGAATAACAGTATCATCCCATGGTTTGAAGTTTAACTCTGCTCTGCTGATGTATAGTCCGTTGATGTTGTCCTGAAAGGTCTTGCCAAGCGAATTATAGGGTGAATAAACGAGAGAGGCATCGAGTCTGATGTTTAAATTATCGGAAAATTTGTAAAACATACTGTTGGTATAGACTGTTGTTGCCACACCATGCTCGCCAAAAGTTGAAAAAGAAGCATCGAACGAATGTTTCATAGAAAAATTATCTGAGTTAAAAATATTGGAGAGGAAATTCCCGCCGGTTTCTTTAGAGAATATACCGTCACGAACCTCAGGTTTCGAAAACGGATCCTTTTTGAACTGAGCAAAAGAAACTGCGGTAATCAGCAATACTAAAATCAATATTTTTTTCATAATTGTCTCCGGGTATCGTTCAGATAAACATCAATTAGAAGGTTTTGGTTACTCTGTTGTTATCATCAACTATCACGACTTTTGGTTTGTAATCAACCAGGGTTTCATCTTCCATCATTGCGTAGGAAATAACCACAATTTTATCTCCAACATAGCCTAATCTGGCAGCAGGCCCGTTGAGGCAGATGATGCCCGAACCTCTTTCACCGGGGATGGTGTAGGTTTCAAGCCGGCTTCCGTTATTTACATTTACAACTTGTACTTTTTCATACGGTAAAATGTTCGCTTCATCGAGTAGATCGAGATCGACAGTTAAACTTCCTTCATAATAAAGTTCAGAAGCTGTAACAGTCGGTCGCTGAATTTTGGATTTACACATTTCTCTTAACATTAAGAGTATTTTCCTCAAGAATATTTATAAAAAACAATCAAAGATACAAATAATTTGGAACAAATATAAGTTCTCTAAAACTCGGTACTTACTCCAATCCGGTGAAGTGTACCAATTTCCCCATAAGAAGAAAAGGCGTAATCAAATGTATATTTATCGATTTTGATCCCCAGACCGGCATTGAAACCTGCAAGTCCGGCAAAATCTCCCACCTTCAAGTCTTTTCTTTTTTTATTGTCATATCCCAAACGAAGAGTCAACGATTTGCTCAGGTAAAACTCGGTTCCAAAGCTGAAATATTCAAGCCTTTTAATAAACTCATCTGTATCTTCATTGAGACGATGAAAGTCCAGAAAAAGTTTTACAGGTAAATGTTCGAGTTTTTTCGTGACACCGGCACTTATATCAAATGGCAGTTTTTCAGTTGCTCCGGTATAGGAAGAGAGCTGTCCTCCAATATTGGTCATTGTAAAGCCAATGTTAATCAGTTGGGATGGAATATTATATTGTAAACCCAAATCGAAGGCAATCCCTGAAGAACTGTACGAAGCTATCGATGAGTGAATCAGCTTAATGTTTGCACCGTAGTAAAAATTTTCAGCGAGTACATTTGCATAGCCAACTGTAAAAGCCAGTTCATTAACTCCGTAGGTACCTGTTTTGTTCCCGAATTCATCCGCTTCAGTAAATGTACCGTAGTTGGCATAACGGACAGCCGCACCAAACCTGCCGATACCTTCAAATTCTTTTGTGTATGCAACACCGAAAAAATTTATGTCGAGCAAATGTTTCACAAAGTTGGCAGAAAAAGGAGAGCCGGATAATTGCTTTAAAGCAGCCGGATTATAGTGGATTACATTGGCATCATCAGTTCCCGCTGTGAAACTGCCACCCAGGGCTGCTGCCCGGGGGCTGACATCGACTCTCAAGAACTCGAAAGTGTTCTGTGCATTTACTGCCACTGATGTAATTATTAGGATTGAAAAGAGAAATCTTTTCAAATGATACTCCGGATATTTGAAATTTAACCTCTAAATATAACGATTTTCGATTTCCGAATTCACTCCAATAAATTTACTCTTTATTCAGTTTCAGTTCCAGAGTGACAGTCGTTCCCAAGCCCGGTTCAGAACTAAACCTAACATTCCCCTCAAAAATTGCCATGATACTCTTTACTATGGCGAGTCCCAGACCCGATCCCTGTTGCTCGAACATGTCCCTGTTAAACTGCACAAAAGCACCAATATCTGCCAGTTGACGGGAAGTCATTCCCCTCCCCTTGTCATAGACAGTCAACCAATAAACCTTGTTCCCCTTCTTGCCATTGATCAACACTTTTGAACCTGACCGTGAAAATTTTAGCGCATTTTCAATAAGTTCAGATATAAGAAGAGCCAGATAATCACCGTTGATCAAGACGACAGCAGTCTCAAGGTCTACCACAAGATCCTCGAATCTCTTTTTCTCAAATTTTTCCTTGTTCATTACCGCCTCCACCAGTTCATTGGAAATGATGGAATCACTCTTCAGCAGACTTCGCCTTTCGACTGCGTCATTCAGGAGTACCTGTAATTTGGAATAATTGAGGTATTTGCCGATTGTCTTTTTCAGACGCATTGAGGATTCATTTATGAAGCCTGCCATTTCTCTTACCTCATCCGGAGACATCAGGTCAGCTTCATTCATCATGATTTCTGAAAATCCAATAATTCCCGAGAGAGGTGTGTTCAATTCGTGAGGAAGGCTGAAAGAGATACTCTTCGTGATGGATTTGATTCTGTCATCGCTTACCTGGCGCACTTTGTCACTTTTTTTAAGGCGGGCATCAATTGTCAACAAAAGCTCATCCACGGAAAAAGGCTTGATCAAAAAATCATCTGCTCCCAGTTCCATGGCTTTTCTTCGATAATTTCTTTCACTGTGAGCAGTGAGAAAGATGAATGGAGTTGTAGCCCACGATTCATTTTTTGCAAGCTCTGCCAGCAGCTCGTATCCATCCATCTCCGGCATCGAAACATCGGAGATGATTAAATCAGGATTGAATAAGGGCACCGCCTCAAGTGCACTGACACCATTTGGGGTTGCCAGAACTTCAAACCCCTCTGTGGTTAGAATTTCATCCAGACTCGAGCGCAAACTCTCATCATCTTCAATTATCAGTATCTTTTTCATCAAATATTTGATTGTTTGTTGATTTGGGACAATTTCAGAACATCTTGAGTGTAAATTTACTCACTTTTTTTTGTAATATGAGTGATTCATCTTAAATTAAATAATTCCTTTTCAAATATTGTTTTTTTGTATCACAATTATCGTTGCGAACCATTTAGTTTTGAAATTTTATGAGATATTTTAGTCCAAACCGCCTTAAAATATTCCTGCTCTTCTTTGTGACAGGCATCTTCGCATTGTTGCCGATGCAGAGTAACAGCTCGTTGAGGAAGATCATTCTTGCTGTCCACTGGCAGCCACAGGCACAATTCGCCGGTTACTATGTTGCAATAACAAAAGGAATTTATAAAAAATACGGTTTGGATGTAACGATAAGGCACACCGGATTTAAGGATAATGCAATTGATTATCTCAAGGCAGGGGGTGCAAATTTTATTACCAACTTTCTTTCAGGAGCTTTGGAAGATTATGACCATGGATTCAAATACAGATTAATCGGGCAAATCTCTAAAAAATCTGCACTTACAATTGCAGGACTAAAATCAAGAGGCATAAAGCAGCTAAATGATCTCAACAATAAAAAGATCGCCATATGGCAGGCGGGTTTCCGTGAACTCCCTCAGGCATTCCTGACCAAATACAACCTCAATTCAAAATTTGTACCCGTCAGGTCAACTGTCAATCTTTTTCTAATGGGAGGTGTGGATGCACAAGTGGTCATGGACTACAATGAACTGAACAGCATAATTTTTTCAGGAATCAGTGAGGATGACCTTACCCTCTTCAGGATTGCAAATTATGGCTTGAATGTCCCCGAGGATGGAATTTATTGTACGGATGAGTTTCTGAGGGACAACAAGGAAGTCTGTAAAAATTTCCTTCTGGCATCAATGGAAGGCTGGATTGAAGCATTCAGGAACAAGGAAGAGACCGTAAATGAATGTATGAAATTGAAAAGAAAAGCTGGTCTCTCCGCCAACTACGCTCACCAGATGCGGATGTTGAACACCATGGAGGATATCATTTCGCCGGTGAATGACACTATCGACCCTGTTCTCGATAAACGCTCATTTGCTATCGCCATTCAGGTATTGAAAGATGCAAAAAGGATTAAAGGTGATATCAACTACGATTCCTTCTTCAAAGAGGTCAGGAAATGATAAAGAAAATACGCTCTCTGCCTCTCAACAAGAGATTATCTGTATATATACTCCTCATTTCCCTTGTTATCCTGGTTGCGATTTACCTCTCCAACTATTTTGTCTCCAGATCAATTATCCTCGAAGGAATTGAAGAGGATTCAAGGAACATCACCGAGGCAAAAGTCAATATGATGGAATCGTACCTCTCAAATGTCGAGAAAATTCCTGAGGCACTATCGGCTGTACTCTCCAACTTTCCTTATGATACGACCCGCAATTCCACCCTTATTAAAGATATCCTTAAGGATAATCCCGGGGTTTACGGCATTTGTATCGCTTTTGAACCATCTGCAAGAAAAGACTCACTCCCCTATGCTCCCTATTATTACAGGAACAAAGATTCGGTAATTTACACAGACCTTGCCAAAGAAGAGTATAAATACGAACTTTGGGACTGGTACCAGATTCCCTTCATCCTGAAGAGAGCAATCTGGTCAGAGCCATATTATGACACAGGTGGCGGGGAGAATTTGATGATTACTTATTCCGTACCGTTTTTCGACAAGGTTTCGGGCAAAACAAGAGGAATTGTAACCGCCGATGTTGATCTCACTCAGCTTCGCAATGTAATCTCAAATATCAAGATTCTTCAAAATGGCTATGCCTTCGCAATCAGCAGATTTGGAACCTTCATCTCTCACAGAGACTCATCTCTGATTTTGAATGAAACGGTTTTCAGTCTTTCTGAAAGACTTCAGGATGAGGAATTCAGTCTAATTGGTAGAAAAATGGTAGCCGGTGAAACCGGGTTTAACAAAATAGTGGAACCCGTATCAGGGGAGGATTACAGAATTTATTACATCCCGATGAAGTCGGCAGGGTGGTCAGTAGGAATAATGATACCTGAGAACGAACTCTTCTCAGGGCTTTATTTTCTCAATAATGTCATTCTTTTTGTCGGTTTTACCGGTGCCTCAGTGCTTGCGATATTTATTTTCTTTGTGATTCAGAGGACTACGAAACCGGTTTCCTCGATCTCAGATGTTCTGGCATTCGTAGCCAACGGTAACTTGCGGGCTGCTGTAGAAAAGTATGAAGAACTGAACAAAGGTATCAAAACATCACAGAAAGATGAAAGTTCGTCAAAAGATGAAATAACCAAACTCTGGTTTTTCATGAGGAAAATGATATTTGACTTGAGAGGTCTCTCGATAAGGATAAAATCAGCCGGTAACTATCTGAAATCATCTGCCGGCACTCTAAATGACGCAGCAGCATTTCTGGAGAATACATTCGCCGAGCAGGACATAGCAAACAAAAATGTGCGTCACTTCGGTGAAGAAATTGATAATATTACCAAAGCTCTTGCAGATGACACCGTCAGACTTACCGAGGCAGTGGAAGAAACAGGCAATCTTATTTTACAGGGGCAGAACAACATTGGAAATATCGGCGATTCAATTGTTGAAATTGGTAAATCAACCGGTTCCATCGTTCAAAAATTAAATAACATCAACAAAAGAACTGCAAATATTTCCAGGGTGATCACAACCATTTCGAATATTGCCGACAGAACCAATCTCATTTCACTGAATGCTGCCATTGAAGCCGAAAAAGCCGGCGAAGCAGGTTTGGGATTCAAAGTTATTGCGGATGAGATAAAACGGCTTTCCGAAAATACATTTAACTCGTTAAACGAGATTGGTGAGATTATCGAAGATGTGAAAGGATCTGTTGCAGACGGTGTCGAAACTGTTTCCAAATACCACAGCAGATCACTTGAAGGTTTTAGAGAGATTCAAAAAATGATTGATGACCTCAGCATCATCCTTGACAAGAACAAAGAATTGATACCGCAATTCGAAATGTTCAAAAAAGCAATGACGGTAGCTCAGAATAGCGTCGCTTCAATCGGAAGTAATCTTCTCGCTGTTGAAAAACTCAGTATCGATACCAAACAGGCGATCAGTAATTTGCTCGATGTTTCAGAGACTGTTAATGATGCAGTACATTCACTCGAAAATGAGGTGAACAAGATTATTACCGATTAGTCTGCAGACTTACCGTTGGAAGATTGTCTTTCTGCAGCTTTTGCCATAATTACAGATGCTACCTCCGGGAATCTTAGCAGGACATAATTGAATGCTGCCTTGTCCAGCGAATATGCCTCCGCATAACTTTTTGAGATGATGGTGGCGTTTCTTTTTGTATTTTCAAAAAGGGCAATTTCACCGAAAAAGTCACCGGCTTTCAGAGTTGCAATATGCTTTCGCTCTTGTCCACCGACCACTTCCAACTCTCCGGACAACAGAAAGTACATTTTGTCGCCAGTGGCTCCCTCTTCAAAAATTACATCTCCAGGAATGAATATCTCTGTTTTCAATTCACCTGATATCTCACGAATAAAGTCTTCCGGAGATTCCGAAAAAGCAGTTATCATCCTGATAATTCTCTGCTTAAGGCTTATCATTACTTCATTTCGCAACGATTCAGGCAAGGAATTTAAAAATATCTGTTCATCCTTCCCTGAATAATTCCGCGAGAAAATATAATCGTAGTAATCCCCTATTTTGTGCTGGAGTTCCGGAGGGAGCCCTCTGTTACCAACAATAGTTTTAAGTCTTTCCATATTTTCATAGTAATATTGTTCCACGGAATCCCGCTTCGACAATATACCTGCAACATTACCAATCAACCAGCCATAAATACCAACTCCAAACATCATAACCACCATGGAGTAGACCATCTGTCCTCTGGTTTCAGCAACAATGTCGCCAAATCCAACAGTTGTAAGAGTTTGAATTGTCCAGTACATCGCCTCAATGTAGAGAGAGAGGGTGTCTTTCGTCTGTACGCCGGGCTCAAGAGCTATCCACCCGCATGCCAGCCAGTGAGCGGCGAGGGTGATCCAAAAAAGGAAAAACACAATGTATAAAAAATCATTTCGCTTGAGGTCTCTCCGCCGCCAAAGTTTTTGATGTTGTGAGAGTCTCAACAATTTTAATGACCTCAGAAGGAGAACAGGCACCAAACCAAACAATTCATAAGGAAAAACAGCCAGCAAGTCAATGAACAACCACAGATTCTTCTTTCTTATTCCCAAATCTCTTGCCAAAGAACTGTATTGCTCACTTTTTTCTTTGTAGATGTTGTAGTTGGCGATCAAATCCCAGCCGTTTATAATCAAATTGGCAACCAACAGGATAAGGTACAACTCATTGTAAACGATGGTACCAACAATTATCAGTGGATAATAGATGGAAGAGACAACAGCAAGAAGTGAAACGAGTATAAACCTGATTACTGTGAGCGGATTTGATTTAAAGGACATCATGGCAATTATCCAAACTCCTTAAGATAATCTTCAAGTATTACCGCTGCGGCAAATTTGTCAACCAGTGATTTATTTCGTCTTTTCGACTTTTTTGCCACGGATTGGAGAATTCTTTCACTCGCTATAGATGAGGAATATCTCTCATCATACAATTCAACTGAAACCCCTGTCTCCTGCTCAATCGTTTTTGAAAATTTCTCGATAATGTCGGATAATACCGTTTTTGTACCGTCACCATTTAAGGGGTAACCGACAATTATCCGCACTACATCTTTCTCCTTTACCAGAATCACGATTTTTTCAATTAAAACTGAATTGTTCTCGAAGGTATCGTAAGGCGAGGCGATTATCTTCAGGGGATCACTTAGTGCTATGCCCACTCTCTTCGAACCGTAATCAATCGAGAGAATGCGTCCTTCAGCCACTATTTAGCCTCAGCCATTCTGGTGACGGAATAAACCCCCTTAACCTTCTTCAGGCGGTCGATAATTCTTGAAAGATGATTAAGGTCCTGCACAAAGAGAGTTACCTGTCCTTCGAAAAATGAATCGCTCGTGTCGAGGCTGATTGACTTGATCGATGTATTGTTGTAGCTTACTATGGTATTTGCAATATCCTTTAGCATACCGGCGGAATCGTCCCCGCGAATAACCAGACCAGCAATGAAGGATGAATTCTCGACTTCGGGCCATTTTATAGAGACAACTTTCTCCGGTTCCACTTTCGACTTCTCAATAAGGTTACGGCAAGTCTTCCTGTGAATCCTTATACCCTCACCGGTTGTAATAAATCCTGCAACTTCATCACCCGGAATCGGATTACAACACTTGGAATATGAGAGCATCATCTTTATTTCTTCACCATCCACAACAAGTTCACCACCCGTTCCTCTGGCATAACGGGCGAAATCCTCAAACTCTATGTTGGGAGAACCCTGTAATTTATGATCCTTCTCCTTTGGTTCTTCCAAAATCGCTTCAATTGTGATATTCCCCTGCCCAAGCATCTTAAACATCTGACGGGTATGATGAAACTTGTTCCTCTGAAGTATTTTGGCAATCTCATTCTCACCAAGAGTGAGTTTTAATTTCTTTAACCTCTTCTCCCAGATCTCTCTGCCGCTCTCAATAAAGACCTCTTCCTCTTTATTGAGCCACTTTCTGATTTCAGATTTGGCTTTTTGAGTCTGAACAAATTTTAGCCAGTTTTTATTGGGGTGCTGATTTTTTGAGGTAATTATCTCAACCTGATCACCACGATTCAACACAAAATCGAGGGGGACAATTTTTTTGTTTACTTTCGCCCCTATACAATGATGCCCAATATTGGAATGTATGGCGAATGCGAAGTCCACCGGAGTCGATCTGACCGGCAACCTTTTCAGGTCTCCCTTCGGAGTCATGACAAAAATTTCGTTCTCGTAGAGATTTAACTTGAAGTTTTCGATAATATTTTTTTTCAGATCATCGCTGCCCGAACTTTCCACCATTTCCCTGATCCACTGGACATAATCATCTGTATTTCTGTCCTTTACGGTGTTCCCTTCCTTATACCGCCAGTGAGCAGCAACGCCCCTCTCGGCAATTTCGTGCATTTTTCGAGTCCTGATCTGCACCTCCACAACCCTTCCCTCGGGACCTATCAGAGCTGTGTGAATCGACTGATAATTATTAACCTTCGGAATGGCTATATAGTCCTTAAATCTGTCGGGAACAGGAATATAAAGCGCATTGATGATACCAAAAACCGTATAACAATCGAAGGAATTGTCAGAATCCAAAATCAATCTTATCGCGAAAAGGTCAAATATCTCTTCGAAGGGTTTGTTCTGCTTAATCATCTTCCTGTAAATGCTGTAGAGGTGTTTTGGTCTGCCACTCAATTCACATTTAAAGTTTTTCTCTTCGAGTGCAGCCAGAATCGGTGCCGAGAACCTGTCCAGATATTCATTTCTCTCGTCCCTTTTCAAATTCAGTTTTTTTCGAATATCGTCGTAGGCATTTCTGTTCAATTCCTTGAAAGCAAGGTCCTCAAGTTCCCATTTAATTTTTCCCAATCCAAACCGGTGAGCAAGCGGGGCATAAATTTCGAGAGTCTCCGTGGCAATTCTTTTTCGCTTGTCAGGTTCCAGATATTCAAGGGTTCGCATATTGTGAAGACGGTCGGCAAATTTCACGATGATCACCCTGATATCTTTCATAATCGACATCAGGAGTTTTCTGTAGTTTTCTGCCTGGTTTATTTCAGCCGAACGGAAAAGCTCTTTTATTTTGGTCAGTCCGTCCACTATAATGGCAACATCCGCTCCAAAATTTCTTTTTATCAGGTCTGAAGAATACTCCTCGTTGTCTTCAACCACATCGTGCAGCAAGCCACAGGCGATTGAAACATCATCGAAGGGAATTTCTTCTATCAGTATGCGGGCTACAGCAAGCGGGTGGCTAAAGTAGGGTTCATCGGATGCTCGTTTGTCATTTTGGTGGGCAATAGCGGCAAATTCATAGGCTTTTTTAATAAGAGCCAGGTCAGCGTTGGGTATCTTCTCTTTGCAGAGCTTCAGCAGTTCATCTAATCTTCCATCTTCACTCATTACAGGTATTTGCTCCGGATATCAAAAAATTATCAGCGTAAAATAATCAAGAAAATCCACTTTATTAATGTTATAGAAAAGATTACACCCTTTTTTTCAATGAGTCGCGAAGCTGTTTCACTCTTTTGAGCCGTTCCGCAAGTTTTTTCTCGTCCCACGAATTGAAATTTTTCATAGCCAGTATCTCTTCACAGTACTTAAGTGCCTCTTTGTACATCTTAAGTTTTTCATAATTCATGGCAATCTTATGTTTAAGAGTCACTATATTGAAATAGTAATAATTTGTTGAGACAGGAAATGTTGAGAGAATCTGTCCGTATACTTCGATCGCCTTTTTTTTGTCGATCTCCTCAAGTGCCCTGGCTTTTGTCCACTTTACAATCCTGTTTCCGGGTGCTTTTTTAAGGATTTCATTGCAAAGATTCAGTGCTTTTGCGTACTGTTTTTTATCGATGTAAATCCAGGCGAGTGAATTGGCAGTCAGGAAGTCGTTATAGGAGTAGTAATTTCTGTTCCTCTCCAGAATCTTAATTGCCTGCTCCGAATTATCTTCAAGGAAAGGAAGCCAGGAAAGGTCTTTTGTTTTCGAACTCTTCCAATAGTCAAAAATCGCGATGGCAGTGGAAGCCTCATAAAATTTTTTATCAAGCTCAGAACACCTTTCGAAATACTTAAGGGCACTTGTCCCCGTCTTGAATACTCCAAACCAGTCTTCCTTGATAAAATCGAAATATGCCTCATATGAATAGATGAGAGCCATGGCATAGGTATTCCACACACTCTTGCTGTTTTTGTCATAATTTTGGTCGGCAATATCTTCAGCCCGTTCAAGCTTGCTCACAATATAAGATTCGTTGAAAGGGACACCCCAGTCGTATGCTTTTACGATCTCAACTCCTGCAAGGTAAAGCGAGCCGAAAGGTAGTGACGGATAGTCCTTCTCCAGTCTTCCAAATGTAGCCTTTGCACTGTCATAGCGGGAACCGGAGAGAAATGTAATTCCCCTCTCGATAAGAGCGTGCACTTTTGAATCGGGATATTTCTGTGAATAGACGGAATAATTGAAGCAGAATAGTAAGCTAAAAATTGCAAGGACGAGTTTGGTACGATTCAATGAGTTTTCCGGATTATTTTTGAACTGCTTTATATGCAAGGATTTCGAGTAGATTCTTAAAGGGTGAAAGAGTCGGAGTATAATTAAAGTTGCTCTCCTTCAAATCGGTAATTTTGAGACCAGCCTTGATTGCGAGCGCGATGATATCACAATATCCTGAGACCTCTCTCCCGCCAAAAAAACCTGCACCAAGAATTTTACCGTCATTTCCGTAGAAAATTTTCCCAAACACTTTGTGAAAGTCAGGCATTACCTTAATAATTGCATCAGAAGTGGCAGAGACGGATTTATACGGAATCTGATATTTTTCCATTCTTGAAGTGCAAATACCTGTTGTGGTGGCAAAATTGTTAAACACTCTCAACGATACATTACGGATAACGGGATTCAAAAATTCATTGCCGCCTGCAGCATTTGCTCCGGCGATGTGTCCCCCGTCCCTCGCGAGTTTCGCCATAGGCAGCCACGCAGGTCTCCCTGTAACTTTTTCCTTAAGTTCTACACAATCGCCTGCTGCGAAAATATACGGGTCAGATGTTTTCATTCTGCTGTCAACTTTGATCCCCCCACAGGTTCCAATTTCAAGTCCTGCACTTCTTGCGAGATCAACATTTGGTTCAATGCCAATAGCCACAAGAACAAAGTCACATTCCTTAAGTCTTCCGTCTATTTTTATTTTCCTGACCTTCCCGCCATCGGAAAACACTTTCAAGTCGCTGGTGTTTCCGTAGAAATCGATATCCTCTGAAACGAGTGCTTCTTTAATGAGTTCCCTGATCTCCTTCACAAATCCGTGAGCAGGCAAGGGTTCTTTATCAATTAGAAAAACTTCATTTCCTGATTTCTTCAACGATTCAGCAAATTCGATACCTGAGTATGACGCACCCACAACGCACCATCTTTTATTTACAGTCTCTGACCGATTGATGAGTTGTTCAATTTCCTCAATATTGCGGACATAAAACACATTCTCAGCTTCACGGGGAAACAGCGGATGTATTTTGTGCCGGGCACCTGTGGCAAGCACCAGCCGGTCGTAGAGCAGGTCGAACTCCGTACCGTTTTTTTCAGCACGAAGGACTCTACTCCGCGAATTTATGGACAGTACCTTTGTTTCGAGAAGAAGTTCGACATTATAATGGCGCGAAAAATCTTCCTTTGAAAAAAAGAGCAATTCACCGGGTGAAGCGACCTCGCCGGAGATCAGGTAAGGAATCTCGCAGGTCCCAGTGGATACATATCTTCCTGAATCAATTACCGTTATCTCAGCATCGGGATTCTCTCTCCTCGCCTTTGCTGCAGCAGCAGGTCCTGCAGCCCTGCTCCCGATGATAACAATTTTCTTGATCAGGTGTTTCATTATTTTTCTTTAAATGATATTGTAAAAGGAACTCCTTTAAATCCAAAATGCCTTCTTATGGCTTTTTCGAGGAACCTTCTGTAGTTATCGGAAACAGCTTTTGGATAATTGCAAAAGAAAAGAAAAACGGGGTAATTATCACCTACCTGGTTGATAAATTTTATTCTGACTTCTTTTCCTGTGTGTGTCGCCGGTGGTGGTGAAGCTTCTATCTCTTTAAGAATTTTATCGTTCAACTCACTCGTTGGAATTTTTTTGTGCCGCTCCTGCTGGATCTCTTTTGCCATTTCGATGAGTTTGAATATCCGCTGCTTGGTCACGGCAGATATAAAAACCACCGGGAAATAATCATATTTACCGAGAGTTTGTGTCAGCACTTTTTCATAATACTTGGCAGTGTTGCTGTCTTTCTCGACCAGATCCCATTTGTTGACGGCGATAATCACACCTTTTCTTCGTTGAATAGCCTCTTCCAGAATCTTTTGTTCCTGATTCTCGAAGCCCTGAACAGCATCAACCATCAGCACCACTATGTGGGCATCTGCGATCGCTCTCAAGGTCCTGACCGAAGAATAATATTCAATGTTCTCTTTGATCTTTGATTTCCGTCTCAGTCCCGCGGTATCGACAATTGTGATCTCTTCACCATAAAACTTGATAATGCTGTCGATCGAATCCCTTGTAGTACCGGGAATATTCGTCACGATGCTTCTGTCGACTCCGAGAAGAGCATTAGTAAGTGACGATTTTCCTACATTGGGCCTGCCGACAAATGCAATCTTCAAACCTTCATCCAATGGGTCTTCCTCAGCGAGCGGGAACCCGTCAATGATTACCTCGAGGAAATCGCCAGTCATTCTTCCGTTCAGAGCGGAAATGGGGTGCGGCTCTCCAAACCCAAGAGAGTAAAACTCGTGCACATTATTTTCCAGCTTTTCAGAATCGATTTTGTTTACACAGAGGATCGTCCTTTTGCCGGAAGTTCTTAATAAATCGGCTATTACTTCATCTATCGGAAGCAAGCCGGTTCTGCCGTCAACCACGAAAATAATTTTGTCAGCCTCGGTAAGGGCTATCTCAACCTGCTCTCTGATTGCAGTTTCGAACTGATCCGGAGAATCAGGAACATAGCCGCCTGTATCGATAAGCCTGAATTTTTTCAGGTTCCATTCGACATATCCAAATTGCCTGTCTCTGGTTACTCCGCTGACATCGTCAACGATCGCATCTTTTGTTCCGGTCAGCCGGTTGAACAGAGTCGATTTCCCAACATTGGGACGACCGACGATTACTACTAAATTATCTCTCATATTTTCCAAACTTTTTCATATTATCTTTTGAAATCTACCTTAAATTTTTCAATTACGGCTTGTGTTAACAACTCTCCCCCACTATTTGTGAGGTGTATCCCATCATTTGCTCTGACCAAAAGCTGTTTCCCTCCGCTTTTGATGTATGCTGTGTAGTTCCCTTTATTGTCCCCAAGTACATTAATGGCTGAAATAAACTTGCCGTTGGGCATCTTTCCTGTCTCTTCCTCAAATATCTTTGAAAGGGTTCTCATCCTGCCATCAAAACCTTTGGAAAGCATTGGTGGCATCCCTATCCAATAAAATTTCTGTGAATAATTGGAAATCATGCGGGCAAAAAGATTAACTTTACTCCTGTATAAATCGATCCAGGGCTCACTGCCGTACTGAATGTCCTTTCCATCCTGCCGAATCCCCTGAGCATCGTTTGCTCCGATCATAATTACAATCAGATGAAATTTTTTCCCTTTGCAAAGTTTGTCCAGTTGCTGAAACCAGTCGAAATAGTCCTGTCTCACCAAACCTGTGGCACTTTTACCGAAATATGTTACATCAACATTACTGATTTCTTTAAGGGCTTTTTGAAGATTGTCACCAAACCCAACTTTCAACATCGAATCGCCAATGAGCAAAACCTGAAGTACAGTACTCTCATCAATGGTGACAGAATCTGGTGCAGGATTCACAGCGAGTGAATCAATCTTTGCCGCAAGATTCATCTCCTTTTTATCTGAAGGTGTTAGCCATGGATACTTCTTAACCGAAAGAAGTGATGCCGGATCATAATCCATCGTTGCCCGATACTCGATCTCGGCAAAATTTCTGTATTTTTCTCTCGTTGATGCGGTTAGATTTGTGTAAGGCACCTTGCTGCATACAGCATAAACAGGTTCATAGACCTGAATCAGAAAATCTCTTAACCCGGATTCAACGGGCATTCTGTAAATCCATTTGATGATATCAACCGAATTGAATAACGACAGAAATACAACGACCACAAGGGTCATTTTAATAACGGTAACAAGTCTGTACTGTTTAGGTTGATTCAAGTGCCCCTCTTAGAACAGAAAACTGTTAATGTTTGCTTCAATATCCAGCCCAAAGGTTCTGATCACGAGAACAGCAATACCTATCGTCATCGCCTGAGATAAAGGATGCAACTTTTCAAAGTTTACTCTGACTATTGAACCCCAGTCTTTTGGAAGAAAATGGGATAAAATACCCCACATCACTATGGAAAATCCAAGTGGGGTCAGAAATGAAGATGAAAAATCGAATCTAAAAACGGTTTTAAAATAGTCCAACGCCATCGAAAAGCTTTCTGCTCTTACAAAAACAAGACTCAAACTTACAAATGTAATAACTAACAGAGATGAAACAATTCTCATCGGCAGAGTATCTACGACTCCATCTCTCTTTTCAGATATATATCGCTCGAAAACCAAACCCGCACCGTTCAGAATACCGAAAAGAACAAAATTAAATCCGGCTCCGTACCAGATTCCACCCAGCACCACAGTGATAAAGAGATTTCTGTAAGTGAGCGATCTTCCGTTTTTGTTACCGCCTAATTGTATGTAAAGATAATTTCTAAACCACTCAGTCACAGTAACATTCCACCTTTTCCAAAAATCCCTGAGTCGTTTTGCTCGGAATGGCTGATTGAAGTTTTCGGGAAGTTCATACCCCATAAGAAGAGCGATTCCGGAAGCAATATCACTATATGCGCTAAAATTGCAATAGAATTGCAACGCAAAAGCAAAGGCACCAGCAATTGCGTCAAACGAAGAGAAATTCTCAGGATTTTGAAAAACCGGATCCACGATTTGAATCGCGAGATAGTTGGCTATAACAAGTTTTTTGAACAACCCCTTCAAAATCAATGAGGCGGCTTGTGACGCTTTGATTCCGGTTTTTTCCTCATTAGACCCAAGCTGAGCAAAAAAGTCAGATGCCTTCATCACTGGACCGGCTATCAACTTTGGGAAAAACACCAGGTAGAGCATCACATCAAAAACCGATTTGGATTTAGTCAATTCACGACGATACAAATCAACCACATAACTTATCGACTGAAGGGTAAAAAATGACAGACCGAGAGTAAGTACCGGATTGTGGGTTGAGTATCTTTGTTCAATACCCAAAAGGGCTGTAAATGTGTTGAAGCCCGACAGAAACAAACTAAAATATTTGAAGAAAAAAAGAACGACAAGACTTGTAATTATGGAAGCAACAACAAGTTTTTTTCTTTTGGATGCATCTTCAGTTGCGGATATCTTCTTCCCAAAATAAAACGAAGAACAGCCTGTAAGAAAGAACACAGGTACAAAACGCAGGTCAAGATATCCGATAAACAGAAAGCTTGCTGCCAAAAGTATATACTTCTGAACAGCAGGTTTACCGGAAACTGACCAAATTGCAACTAAAACGGTTAAACAGAATATTCCAAAATCAATTGTTGGGAAGAGCATCCAAACCAGACATCAAAAATTATTAAAACCTCAAGCTGACATTAAGTTTTGGAATAAACTCAACATCCATGGCTGTATTAATTATTTCGGGTGATAAACGAAGATTCATCGAGAGATTTTTGTTAAAAACCGCGGATGACCAGGCTGCCTCACCTGCGGAGAGTATGTGATTGATTACAACAAAAACAATGAACCTGCTCGAAGCATTATAAAAATCGTTTGCTTCGCCTCTCATCTGACTGTAACCAAGGAACATCGGTGTCAAATTTGCATTATATTCAGGTGTGTTGTCGTTCAACTGGTCTCTCCACCCGTGGTTGTACTGGGGATATTTTCCTATCAATTCGTAGTATTGTTGCTCCCCATATCTTGGCAGTTTGTGAGAAAATCTGCTTTCGATATGATTCAGTTCAGTCCAATTGACTCTCTCCCATGGTTTTAGCGATGTGTTTGGATCGATAGTCACATTACCTTCAGGCAGACCCAGAGCAGTTCTGTTTGCGATTAACCAGTTCGCATATTTGACAACACTCCAGTTCTCATCAGCATACGATTCAAATTCCTTCGTTTTATCGTCACCCTTCTTGTTGTAGAGTATTGCAGCAGTTATGAGACCCGCTTCAAGACCGACAAATATGGCGGTTTTCCAAAAATCACCATTATATGCCTGACCCGCGCCGGGTACGGCAGCAGAAAGAATTGTTGCCAGCCAAACCGATTTTTGTTGAGGATTAAGATTAATCTCACTTATCACCTCAGGCGAATAACTTCCCGCGAGGAGTCTGGCGTCTGTCTTCAGATCACCGGTGAGTTCGATTTTATTTTCAACTGCAACCTGCGAAAAGGAAGTGAAATTAAAAAGCATGAAAGCTGTGAACAATAGGAGTGTTTTCATAAATTTTCCTTTTTAAAAATCGAAACCAAAAAGAACGCCACCATAGAAATTCCATTCTTTCCCGTACTTTACCACTTCCCCCGTTTGAGTGGCTTTGGTGACATCATCAAAACCGTATGCGGCTGAGAAAAACACCGCTGTCGGGAAAAGGTAGAAGGAATTCAGAGAAAACCGGAGTTCCGCCCCAACCCCTTTTTTCAGGTTTCCTGACTCTGAGAGGTTCCCCGTCCATGCATTTCCAAGATCACCAAAAAGTGTAAGATATATCTTGTCGAGGTAAAGATGTCCAAATTTGTAATCAATATCCCTGAAGAGTGGCATTCTGTATGTCAGGTTCGCATACACTATCTCATTACCACTTATAGCATAGAATGGATACGCTTTCATCCCGACAAGTCCACCGAGGAAGAAATCAAAGAAATCCGGAACAGATGGCCCAAAAATGGTACCTCCCCTCAACTTGACACCAAGAGAATGTCCCCTGAAAGTTTCAAAGGAATAGCCTGTATTAATTTCAAGACGGTGAAAATTATAATTTTTGTACTGTGCCACCAGAATACCGTTATCCACCGAATATTCGCCATCAGGATTGAATCTGTTCATCTCATAATCATACCTGATTTCAAGATTACTCCCGATCGGATTGATATCCATATCCTTGTTTGGTTTCTTGTAGTCAGTCTTGTAGGTGGCTCTGAAATTACTTCCAATCAGATAAGTATCGTTAAATGTCGGATACAGATCTGAAGCAGTTCCGGGGATGATAAAACTTTCAATAGTTGCTGTATAGCTGCTGTAAATATATCTAAGCTCCAGGTCCTTTTCCGTTCCGAAAAGTTTATGCTTTGCGATCAGGTCAACTTCAAAAAGGTTGTAGATTACATTCGTGGAGGCTTTGGGCAGTTCTTCAAATATGATGTCCACATCTGCTTTTCGCGTCACATTATACACCTCAAGTCCAAGGTCAGGCCTTAAACCGAGAGCCGGGAGAAGCGGCAGTTTGTTTCTGTAATCGAAACTTAGAAAAAGATCTCTCTCTCCCCTTGTGTTTATCGAACCTCCTGCAAAAATACTGAACCTGTTCAGCATGTCTGAGGAACTGACATAAAGTCCGGGTTTTATCTTTTCAAGTACATTGTTTGTTGTGCTGTAGTTGTCATATCTGACAAACGGAAAAATACTCAGCCTTGAAAAAGCTCCCGAATATTTGGTTTTTGCCGTATCAGGATACTGGTAATCATTGAAGTTTTTTAACCTGTCCCAATCGACCGCTATTTTGTCTTTTTTTGGCTGGTTGCTGTCTAAAGGCGGGTCTTCCCGTTTTACATACCTTTTGCTTTCATCCACTCTCTGTTGTTCGGTCACAGGAAGATAGAAAATCTTGTAGCCTCCGGAAGTGTAGCCGGCATAAGCAATATTTCCCGATCGATCAACTGACGGCATGAAAGCACCACCTGTTACATTGGTAAGTCTTTTTGGTTCTTTCCTGGTCAAATCGTAGCTGTAGATATTAAAAATACCTGTCTCGTCTGATGAGTAAATCAGTTTGCCGTCGGCAGTTGGAACGGGACTTCTCTCATCTTTTGGCGAATTAAGCACAAACTCTACGCTTCCGCCATCAGCCGGTATCATCGCAATGTCTCGACCGTGAAGGTAGGAATAATCGAAATAAATGATTTTACTGTCAGGAGAGAACACCGGTTTGAAAACCTGCTCACCGTTTGCGTAGAAAGTCAATTGCTTAAAATTCTTTCCATCCATGTCGATTGTACCGATGTTGGTGGTTCCGTCCTTTTGAAACAGAAAAACGATTTTCTTTCCATCCGGCGAAACTGACGGCATATTTGCTCTTAAATTGTGAGTAAGTCTGGTTTCTTTCTCACTTTTTTTATCGAAAACATATATGTCATGCACCTTGTAATCGTTTGGATTATCGTCAGAAAGTTTTGAGTAGATTATCTGGTCAGTGCCGGGAACCTCGGAATAAGTGGATCTTACTCCCGGAATCAGAACCTTTTCCTCTTTCGAAGCAATATTATATTCATAGAGAGCAGTAGGTGAAAAATAGTCACTGGTTTTATTCGAAATGTAGTAAATTTTGTTCCCGTCGGATGAAAGCGAAGGGTAGAAGTTACCAAAACCGGTCTCCCCGATTAAATTACCTGTTACTTTATTCTCAAGGACAGAAGATATTCTTTCCCTGTAATCTTTCTTGAGAAATCCAGCCCACTCATTATACAACTCTTTACCACTCATTCCAAGGATGTCACTTGCAGCAGCGTCAAACGAAAAATTTGTGAGTTTTCCGAGTGCTTTTGTAAGTTTCGTCAGTTTATCTTCACCATATTTTTGAGCGATATATTTTGTCAGGGCAAATCCTGAATTGTAAACTGATTCATTACCAAGACTGGTCTTTTCAAATACCCCCATCTGATTCCATGTGAGCATATTGCTGTCAAGAACATATGACCTTAGGATCATGTCACGGTGAGCATCCCAGTAATCGTAATCAAATTCTTTTCTCATATACTGGGCTGTTCCCTCTGCAAACCATGCAGGCATGTTCAACATCGCCAACGGGTATGAAGCGATAACATTCGGGAAACCGTATAAAATGTCAGGCCTTCTTTTGTCTTCGTAATTCAAAACCTGAAGATAAACGGCGGGAACAGACCTGGTGGTTTTAAGGGAAGCCTGAATCTGAACCATATGAGTAAATTCATGGGAGATAACATTCCTCAGCCAGTTGTGTGAGCCCCTTAGATCAAAATCAAGGGCACTCGTCCAAATCTCAATTTTATTGTCAAAGAAATAAGTCGCACCGTTGGAATAATCATCAATGTCTTTAATCACATAATGTACTTTATCGGGATAATATTCATAGAGAGAACAGACAGGATCCCAAACTTCTTCTGCTATTTTGAGAACAACCCTTGCTGTTCTTTCTGCACCTTCGTGAAAATGAACTTCAACATTCTTCCCTTTGATGGTGTACCATTCGAATTCCGAATTGTATTTGTCAAATTGAGCAAAAGAATTTGCAGTAAGCAAAAAAACTGAAATTATAGCAAGTTTCCTGAACATCAAATACCGTTACTTTATTATTGCAATTTTAATGATCTTGTAATCCGATTTACCTGAAACGGTTGACTTTGCTTCAACTCTCGCCAGGTAAACTCCTGATTGAATATTACCGACATTCCAACTAATTTCTCCATCCATGCCACCCTGTCCAAATCCCTTCAACTCGGCGACATAGTCTCCTGCCAGATCAAAAATCTTTACCGAAATATCAGAATCCTCCGAAACATAATATCTGATGAATGTCTGACCGGAAACCACCGGATTCGGGTAGTTGTAAACACTTTCCTGCGGCAGATAGGAACCGTAAACCGGAAACCCGTTGCCGATTTTGATTGAATTAGTACCGGCATTATTTCCCGATTTTCCTGAATAAAACAGAGTTCCCCCGTTGAGGTTAAGCTCCCATGCTGCTATCAACCCCGATTTCCCTGATGCCTGCAGAACAATCTTATTATTGGCGAGGGAGAATGCAGGTGTATAATTCAGTGAATCACCAATCGTCAAAGGAAAACCACCAATAAGATTACCCGTTTTTCCGTCATACGCATAAAGATTTCCTGTGGCAGTAAATGCAAGCAATTCAGGATGACCTGTACCAATAAAATCTGCAGATACCGGCTTACCGATAAAAACCTCGCCTGCTTTTATTGAAACCGGGAAATTATCAGCTGGTACATTTTCAAGATTCACAGAATAAAGTTCGTTACCGGCTACATAATTTATATATACATTCCCATCCCTTTTGGTGTCAGTAACCGAAATCTGCTCGACCGGTTTGGAGGAACGAAGCTTAAATTCTTTTTCAAGCACCGGTGTTCCATTGTCGTTTTTAAATATTTTAACGGTATTACCCGATTCTAAAACTATCAATCTGATTACTCCAGACTGATCGACCATCACTCCATTTTTATAGTTTCCACTCACAAGGATTGATTTACCTTTAAAAACACCGACATGGTAGATTGTGGATGGAGTACTCTGAACAAACATTAAAGTGCCACCCGATGAGAATAAATCGGTAACGGGAACCTGGTTTGTTGAAGGGACAGCTTCAATGAGACTTAAAGGAGCTAATGAAAAACGGTAAATCACGCCTGTTGAAGTGCCGACAGCCAATGCAGGGATTTCAGTCGGACCGGAAGTAATTACAGGATCGCTTGTTATGTCCGAATTGATGGAAAGTGTGTCCAGCCCGATGGTAACTGGATCAACAACAGCAATCTTTACTTGTTTCCCGTTAACACCCGCAAAATAATTCTTCGAAGAATATACCGTCTGGGCAACCTGTTTCGATGAAAAATCAAAATCAATTACCCTGCCCGGACTGAGATCGTTTGGTTGTTCCTCAAGCAAATTCCCATATCGGTAAAAATTACCATTGTCTGTCAGAATTATTTGTGAGGGTACCCATCCATTACTTCTCTTTCCGAAGATCACCGGTTTAATTAGTGAATCCCCCAAAGAGATTGTCATTTTCATCCGGCCAAAATTCTGAGAGAAATTTTTCATGGTAATGAGAGAATTCGCTCCCTCATTACTCCGGGTGTCGGGTCTTGAAGTGCTGCTAAAAATATTTTTATAAAGATCAGCTTTATTCTCAGCAAACCAGAAATCATATTCTGTTCCTTCACCTACAACTTCATCTCCGAAAATTGTACGGAATTTTTCTCCAATATCGTTAACACCGTCAGCTTCAACTACCGCAACTCCTCTTCTCTTCTTATCAGTATTTATCTTGTTATCGGCAATTTTTTCATTGATTACTTTTTCATCAATATGCCAGATCAGTATTCCGCTTCCGGGAAGTGCCCAGTCGAATTCGTCGACATCAACGAGTACACCGGTAAGTGAGTCAATCGAATAACTGTAAAATCCTGTTGTATCTTTTGCGTATGTTTTTGTAGTGTTCACAGAACCGTTACGGAGTGTAAGTGTCACTCCATTTCTTGAAGCATCCCGTTGCCGGTTTTCAATCAAAAAATATTCTGATTCATTTATCCGCAACTTAAGTACAACTGTATCGGAGAGCAATGCAACATTTTTTGCAGAAATCGTCACATCCTTTAAGGTACCTGAAAATTCAACAGGGGTTATCCAACCCAGTCTGATTTTTTCCCAAGGCGATGGCTCAGGCGGAAAAGCTCCGTTATAAGCAAAGATAGACTGACCGTCCATCAATCCAAATCTTCCAATAGCACTCAGCCCGGTATTCGTATCAAAAAGGTCAGGAAGTCCGAGATAACTGCCAACAGTCGAAACAAGAAGTCCGTTGATGGTTATTTGAAATAAAAACCTTGAGTTGAATGAGGAAACTTCCCTGTTTTGTGTCTGTGGAAGTATCCCGGTGTTTTTTATATTAAATGTCCCTCCACTAACCGGCACACCCTGGTATCCGCTGCCGTAAAACTTTTGCAGGGCAGGCAGATTGAAGTAAATTGAAGGCAAATCCCTTTCGTTACCGAGACTTCCGGGAAGGCTGACATCGCGTCCAACACCAGCGTGAAAGATAAAGAAAAGGTTGTAGTCCTTGAAATTGAAGCCCGGATTCGCCTGATCTGCCAGAGTCCAGGTCTCCTGCACAAAATCACCCATTACCTTAAAGTCATTGGAATTGATTGGAGGAGAATAATCTCTCATGGTTTTTGAAAGTGTGACACTGTTTGGAAGTACTTCAAAAACAACTGTCTGCTTCCCGTTCGAAGCTTTGTAATAATAGTTTTTTACAAACTCGAGATGGGCTAGGAAGTAGTTCCTGTCGTGTGGCAAAGGATCGACTATTTGCTTTCCAAAGTCCTGCGAATAAATGGAAGGGAAAGTACCATTACCAACCGTTGTATTGTCATTATCGGGTTGAAATTCTGCCATTACTGCAAGAATTTTAATGGTGTCTGTACCGGTTGGTTGGGAGATATTCGAAACTGTCCGTTGAATGGAAACAGCCGGTTGCATCACCTGACCGTGAGTCAGCGGTACTAAAAGAAGTAGAAATATTGAAGTTTTAAGTAGTTTCATTTGCCGGGAATAAAATTTATACAAATTTTAAAGATAAGGGTATCGGGGATTAAGAAAAACAGAAAAGCGAAAAACAGCCCTGTTGCAGATAAAAAAAATCAAGGGACAGTCACCTGTCCCCTGATCCTGAAAATTAGAGACCTCTTGGTAATCCTTTAACTTGATCAACAAGTCCGCCCCATCCAACAAGAATGGTAAAACGAAGTGTATCGCTCAATGGATGATTTTCTCCATCCTTGAAGACGGAGGTAGAGATATAACTGAAATCAAATCCATAAATATCATATCTGATACCGGCTCCAAGAGTGATAAACTTTCTGTTTCCGTAATTTGGATCCTCATAAAAGAATCCCGAACGAAGTGCAAAAAGGAAATCACCGGGGGTGCCATACCAGTATTCAAGACCCATCGAAGTTACGATATCTGCAAGCTCTTCACCAATCGGTTTATCACCCCAGGCAGTGAAAACAGCTTTATAGAAATCATCACTTGTTCCATCAGCGTATCTTCTGACAAGAAGTTTGGTGAAGTCGAGTGTATAAGTAAGACTGTTGTACTCATCTGACAGGATTCTGTAGGCGAGACCGAGTCTGAACTGGGTCGGGATTGGATCTGCCTGAGCTCTGTCGATGTACGATATTTTTGGTCCCAGATTACTTAAATTAAGACCAATGGAGAATTTGTTACCGAGATCATAGTCTACAAAAGGTAAAACCAGTGAGGATGGTCTCCACATGAAACCAAGGTCAAAACTTACAGAGGTAGCCGTACCGGTACCCTGTTCCTGACCTGTTGGCTGATCTGAAAGACGGCTGTGTATCAATCTTAAATTAACACCCAGACCCCAGTCCTTCGATAATTTTGTTGCATAACCAACTGTTGCAGCCATATCGAATGATCTGAAAGTACCGAGAGGATCGGGTGAATCAGGACCTGTTCTGACGAACTCACCATAATTCATGTATGTGATACTCGCAGTTACACTTCCGTTGATGTCTTCTATATAATTTCTGTAAGTAGCGTAATCATAGAAAAGATCCAGTTTGAACTGTGGCAGCCAGTTAGAGTGGGTAAAACTGAATTCCTGACCTGTTAGGAACGCAATTCCTGCAGGATTCCAGAATACAGCCGATGAGTTGTCCGCAAGACCGGCTCCGGACTCTCCAATACCACCGCCTCTTGAATCGGGTGCGATCAGAAGAAATGGTACCGCTGCTTCTCCCTGAGCCAGAACGGATTTACTGAATCCGAAAACTATAAAGAAACCCAGGAATGCGATTTTGAACTTGTTCATTAATTAACCTCCAATGAAAAATAAATTAAAAACTTTATCTGACAATACTCAGCTTACCGAGTACTGTTTTGGTCTCACCACCGTTGGATGGCTTGACAATTAATTTGTAAAGGTAAGTACCGTTTCCGGCGAGATCACCATCCTGATCCCGACCATCCCACTCAATCCGCACAAAACGGTCGTTTACCCATTTCGTATCTATTTCTTTGATTTTACGGCCCGCCACTGTGTAGATCAGAATCCTTACATCAACAGTACCAGCGATGTTATGCTGGAATGTAAAAAAAGTATTCGAAGAGAACGGATTAGGATAATTCATTACATATTCGACCGCCGTCCCGTTCCCGGAAACAACCTTGAACTCCGTCTCTGCTGTAGATGCATTGTTAAATACATCCCATCCTTTTATACGGATGTTGTAGATACCCGGTTCCAGACTTGTGAATTTATAGTTTACCTTACCGCTTTTACCGCCTGAATTGAGATCACCCGTAAAATAATTCGTCAAATCGATCGGATTCTCTTCTTTCTCATTCAAAACTGCTTCAAGTTTATGACCTACTCCCAGACCTGTCGTATTCAAGCCTGTCTCGTCCTTTAATGAAACCACGAGGGTGGAGTTAGGATTTACCAAATACGCATTTTCGTACTGTGCGTCATCAAAAGTAATATCTATAACAGGTCCCTTGCCGTCATTTATAACGGACTGGTCAACCCCACCTATTGAAACATTATTAGTGAAAGCAAGACCGTCTTTGTCACTGTTAAAAAAGTAAAAAACGATTTTACCTTTTTGATTGTCATATGAAATATCTTTTGGAACAACAAAGTCAGTATTGAATTTGCCGTTTAACACTGAAACCCTTCCCCGGAAGATCAAACCACCTGGTACCTTCATACTTACATTCGATCCGATTTCAGGAAGTGGCAGTGTAGTCTCTGCATCATATACTGTTAGCAACCCTTCGCCGTTGAAATCACTCCAGTTGCTTCCGTCCGCCTTTTTAATAGTTCCGGCTATCTTTATGTTATTTAAAGCTTTAACCGGTATTATCTGAACAGAAGGATCAATGCCGTTTATGGAATCAACCTTGCCCGAAAACTGTGGCAGGGCGAGCCTAAGTGCCGGATCACAGAACAGATGGAATTTTTGGTCATTAGAACTGGTATATCTCATCTTTGTTGTCAGATAAGCCGTTCCTATTCTTCTTGGAAGATTGTCTGAATCCCTTTGTGTGCTCAAAATCTGTGAATAAAAATCATCGTTCAGGATCGTATTTTGTTCCGAAAATACAGGTCTTACCGCAGTAAAAACTCCTATGGCTCCTGCATTCGGAAGAAACAGGAGGTCCTCAGTAGCGCTTTGAGCGTCTGTTTTATCATAATATCCAAAATCGCATGTGGCGGCAGTTAAAAAGAAGTATCTGCTGTTCTTTAGTTGAGGGATTGTCGAACTTTTCACAAACACTTGTTCATGTGCCCAAAGTTCAGGACTTCCATGACCAATATAGTTCAGAAGTACCGATCCATCATTTATCGAATTGATAATTGCAGAATTCACTTCCGGTTTCCTTCTTCCCAGACTTGTCTGTACAGTTGGATAATTGATCAGATATATTTTTTTCTGATCATATTCCCTGGGTATAACTGTCTGTGAAAGTCTCTCCGACTGTTCAGTATTCCTCGCCAGATCGATACCCTGTGATGTCAGGTTGTCATCTGCTACGAGAGTGATAAGATTTTTCCAGGCATTTTTGTCTGTGGTTTTCTCATACGCGATCAGCTTGTTGAGGTAATCATTCGCCTGTTTCTGGCTTTGAATGGCTATTCTTCCGATCGCAATATCAACTTTTCTGTCCGTTCCTGCAATGCATGCAAAAAAATCATCGGTTGGATATGCCTCTATCTCCTGCAAAAATTCACGGGTCTGATAAGTCAGGACAAAATTTTTGTTTTTACCTTCAATGTTTTTGAAGTCATAATCCCCGTCTCCCCAAAGGAAAACGAAATCGGGAGTGATTTGCCAGTTGTCAAATGCGTATTTTATAAAATCCCTTAGCCCACTTGGATCCAGACTGCCGCCGTTAAACTCGTTCATAATCTCTTCGACAAAAAATATCTTTACGGAGAGGGGGTCTGAGGGGTTTGACTCTCTGAACTGCTTGTATCGATTTGCAGATTCCTGAAAATCCTTGCTCGTAACAAGTATCAGTTTCGCACCGGTGAGATCACCCCGGATATTCTGATTTGCCACTTCAACGGCATTTACAGGGGTTTTATACTGGTTTCCACAGAAAGAGTAGTATCTGCTGACGAAATTTGGCTTTTCGTATACTCTGAAGCGGTATTCACTTCCACTTTGCATTACAGGGTTTGTCACCAGCTTTACAGAAGAGTGATCTGTAATATCATAAACCTTGATATCGGTATTTGAGAAATTGTTCAGTCTGTACTCGTACAACGAATCAGGACCCGTTGTTCCTGAAATCCTCGGAGAATAAAACAAAAGGATGTCGTTGTAGGCTTTTAAATATCTTGTGTATGTAATCTCATAAAAATCGAGATATCCATAGGAAGTGCTGTTGAGAGTACCAAAAGTAAATCTGAGGACACTCCTCTCGTCAGGATAGGTCCCGAAATGTGTAACACTTCTGCTGCTGTCCATCCTGCCGTAAGAATAGGGATCGGAACCGATTCCCGTCATACTGCTCTGTCTTACAAGATTTCCATTCTCTTCGATTGTCAAACTTATTCTGTCAGTTGATCTGTTCACAAACCAGTAACGGTAATAAGAAGGAGTACCGGGCACAATACCCTCTACTTTTTTCTGATAAACACGGGATTTGACAGACTGTGAAAATTCATCACCAACGAAGTATCTCCCGCTCTGCCCGATATTTATTTTGTCTTCGTCCCAAAATTCGTAGGCATTGGAGGTTTCAACCACAGTTGGATTCGGATCAGTTACCCCTGTTTTGGTACCAGTTCTCTTGCCGTTTGCTCCACCGGATGTTATCCAGAAGTAGTTTTTTGCAGAATAGGAATGCTGATTTCTCATCATCTGTCTGCCAAGGGTATCATAATACCAGAATGCGGTGCCCCGTCCATAAAAAATGATGTTATCAGAAGGATCGAATCTCCCGTCATCTTCACCTGAAACAGTGATCGCAATCTCCTGCAGGTCTTCGGGTCTTGGCATTAATATGTTCTCCGAGAGAACATAACCGCCATTGTTATAAATCTTTATTGTTTTTGGATTGACAGTTGCCGGATCAACACCATAATTTCGCAGTTGATCATAGGTAATGCGGTAAAATCCTTCTTCCGGAGCCTCAAATCTTACCCATTTCCCTGATGAAAGCACGGTGGAACCGACTCCGGCTCCTTTTTTCAAAGCAGGCTTTGCCTTTGCTATCCACCTTTTTGCGACATCATAATTGAATATCATGTCTCTAAGCAAATCATCTTCAACATTGGAGGAAATAGTTGATCCGCCGAATGTGAATCTTATCTGAATCCTGGTCACTACTTTTATTTTGCCAAACTCTTGAGTCGCAGGGACAATGTGGATATCCTGAACATTCAATCCCCGAATTATCCCGCTCTCACCAAAGATAATATTTTCAGATAAATCGATCGTTCCGGGTTTAGAAACCCAGGTATAGACAGGGTTTCGGTCTTCGTTAAAGGAGATTTCGGCTACAGGCGGGAGTTCGCCATCAAAATACTTAAATGATGCGGATATTATCTCAGCGGTAACGCCATTTTCAAAGGGAACACCCAGCGAAATCACTCTGGATTTCAGATTTGGCATTCCTGCTTTCAGATTTGGGAGGACGCCTGCACCCCTGAAATTGATCTCACGATACAATCTCTCACCATACAAATGCATGGAGGTATCCGTATAATCGGGTATAAATTCAATTATACACGACGCAGGAGAAGATTGAACAAGTCTTAAATCACTCTGAGGAAACACTGTGAGGAACAGAGCAACAATTGACAGTGAGATTTTTTTGAGCATACTTTCCGGTTTATTGTTATTTACAAACAAACTTTGATAAACTTAGTATAAAAATCTCGTATAATTGCTCCGGTTTTACTGGCAAACTACTACATTCACGACTGAATGTCAAGTCAAAATTCATGACTTGTTTGCCTTGGCGAGTTCTGAAAATTATTTACTTCAACTTTCAAGATAATTAATTATTTGTTAATAAGCTAAATCAAAAACATTGGATAACCGACATTTTTTACTTTTTGTTGCCATATTTAGGGAATTTGACATTAAATACAGAACCTTTACCCAATTCACTTTCCACATTTATTTCGCCGTTCATTAAGCGGGTATATTTTTCGGCAATACTGAGCCCCAATCCGGAACCTTCGTATCCCCTTCCCATCCCTTCACTTGCCTGCCTAAACTCATCCCAAACCAGTTTTATCTCCTCCTCAGACATACCAATCCCGGTATCAATAATCCTGATCAGCCAAAAATCCCCTGATTCATTCAGTTTTACCTGTATTCCCCCTTTTTGAGTAAACTTGATTGCATTATTCAGAAGATTGCTGATCACATTGAGGAATAAATCCGGATCAAGATGGCAGGCTGCCTCTTTTACCATCGAGTGAAAAGTTAAAGCCAATCCCTTCTGCCCGGCTGCTGCAGTATAAAGCTTAACCTCGTCTTCGAGGTACTGAACAAGATCAACATCACGAGGCGACACTTCAATTTTTCCGGCATCATACTTTGAGAGGTCGAGTATCAGTTTTACTGTCTCTAAAAGCCGCAATCCACCTTTATGAATTGTGTTTATCATCCTGGTAAGATGCTCATCGTTTTTAAGTTCCTCACCCAGAATTTCAGAGTAGCCAAGAATACCAATTAAAGGAGTGCGCAGCTCATGACTCATATTCGCAAAAAAATTGGCTTTCACCCGGTTCATTTCTTCAGCTTTCTCTTTTGCCGCAATCAACTCCTCAAGATAATTCTTGCGTTGGAAAAAAATGCCGATATGAGTAGCTGCTATGTTCAGTATATCAACCGTTTTTTGATCAAAAAGTTGTGTATTGGAGATATTTTCAACTAATACAAGACCGATTACCTCTCCTTTTATCACAAGTTTTGTGAAGGCAACCGAACCGGGAATTAACTCTGATAAATCACTCTCTTTTCCTGCAATAATTTTATTTAGATGTGGCTGGTTAAAAACAGAATTGTTTTTTTCGTGAAGGAGAAGGTCGCATAGGGTCTGATCATGAGTATGTTGAACCGCGCTTTTCATTCTGGAATGAGTGGAATATTCAACGGTCGAGGAACCGGTAATTTTATTATAAGAGGCAAGAATGAAACGGTCAAAATCGATCAGATGCCTCAACTCTTTCTCCACTACACCGGCGACTTTAACAGTGTCCTGATTGGATAATATTATATTGGATATTCTGTACTGCATCGACTGCAACAAAAGAGCGTTTTTTTGCACTGTAATATCTTTTTGTATCCCCCAGTTTCCAACCAGCACTCCCCTTTTTATGTTCCCGATTAAGGTATTGCTGAAGTATTTTACATTTCCGTCAACATCCAGTTCTTTCGTCTCTAGATTCTCAATTTTGTAATTCGATCTGATAAAGTCTTCAGTCGCTTTTATGTTGATTTCATCAATTTTATTCCCGTAGAGTTCGAGAAGTGTCTTACCGGTCATCTCGGAAGGGAGCGAATAACCGTACAGTTTAGCAAGAGCAAAATTACTTTCTGTAATCACACCCCGGGTAATAATCTCTGTAATCTGAAGCGATACATCATCTGAAGTGTCAACAGGAGGATGATATTCAACATAAAAAATTCCTTCACTTGACTTTCTGAGAAATTCCTGAAATCTTTCTTCGCTTTTAAGCAATGAAATTTCGGCTTTTCGTCTTTCCTGTATTTCATGCTCCAGTTCTCTGTTGGCTTTTTCTATTTCCTCAATATATTTTTTCAGCGATGCAGGATAGCCATTTTCTGATCGAAAATCTGTTGAATTTTCGTCAGTCATTTCAGATGGCTGTTGAACATTTTCAGGTTCGTCAGAAGTGTTACTCATTCACAGCCACCGATCCTGCGGGACAGATGTCATTCAAGATACAACGACCGCATTCCGGTTTTCTTGCGAAACAGACATTCCTTCCGTGTGTGGCAAGTTGATGAGAAAAGAGAACCCAGTCAGAAGGATCGAGTAACTCTTTAAGTTGTGCCTCAATTTTGTCCGGATCGGCACTCTCCACCAGTCCCAGCAAATTGGAAAGCCTCTTTACATGGGTGTCAACCGCAATAGCAGGAATTCCATACGCATTCCCAACCACTACCGATGCAGTTTTTCTCCCAACCCCGGGCAACTCCTTAAGTGTGTCAAAATCAGAAGGAACTTCACCACCAAACTGACTCACAAGTATCTCGCAGCAACTCTTGATACTTTTTGCTTTTTGTCTGTAAAATCCTGTTGAGAAAATGGCTTGTTCTATCGTTTCCACGGGGGCAGAAACAAAATCTGCCGGCGATTTGAATTTCTTGAAAAGGTCTGCAGTTACCAGATTGACTCTTGCATCGGTGCATTGAGCGGAAAGCATGGTAGCTGTTAAAAGCTCGAAAGGTGAATTAAAATTCAGGGCGCAAACCGCTTCGGGATAGACCTCTTTCATCCGCCTTACGACTTCTTTCGCCTGTACTGATTTATCTGTTGACATTTTAGAGAATTCCAGATTTTTTGTAAATTGAACCACATATCAAAAAAAATTCCCGGAAACTAATGATTGACATCCTTGTAAGTGCCTCCAAAAACACCCTGATTCACCTGACACTGATGTTTGGATTGACCGGGATTATTACCATGTTGCTCTTCCTGTTGCAAAGGATGATATGCATCTCCTTTAATAAAACCACAGGGTGGAAAGGTGTCTACATCACCGCATGGATCGGAACTCCTGTTCACGAGTTTTCACATGCACTGTTCTGTGTTATTTTTGGACACAAAATCAATGAAGTTGCGCTCTTTAAACCTGACAAGGCTTCAGGTGTTCTCGGATATGTCACTCACAACTACAATCCTAAAAGTATTTACCAGTCGATCGGGAATTTTTTCATCGGTATTGCCCCCCTGCTGGTGGGAAGTCTTATACTCTTTTTACTGTTCGACACTTTTTTCCCTGATCAGGCTTCGGCTGCAATTAAATCCAATTTCAATCTAAACAAACTCGATTCCTCCATAAGTGAAGTTTTTAAGGAAGTTTATGCTGGAATTGGAACAAATTTCTCAATTCTGCGGACTTCACTTCTGAAACCCGGAATTCTTGCAATCACAATACTTTATGTGATGACCTCAATCTCTGCCCACATTGCTCCCAGTCATACCGATCTGAAAAATGCATTGCCAGGTTTTGGACTACTTGCAGGAATAATACTGACTTTTAATTTAGTGGCTGCCTTCATGAAGTTTGACACAACATTACTAATGAGCAAAATTTCATTGTTCCTGGGAAAACTGCATGGAATTTTACTTTTTGGACTCGCGCTCACAATCTTCACTTTTTTACTATTCTACATACCTCTTGCAGTTTACTATCTTTTTAAAAACAAAAGGATCCTGAACCCGTTTTTTTGATCAGAGTTCAGTTTTAAGAACCGGGGTAAAAAACCCCGGTTCGTTAAACAATTTCATTAAGAGTTTCGAAATGGGCTTTCACAGTCCTGTCAATATCTTCTTCGCTCAGTGCAGTACTCAAGAACCACGATTCAAACTGTGCGGGTGGAAGGTAAATCCCTCTGTCGAGCATTCCATGGAAAAACTTTGCGTAAAGAGCAGTATCAGATTTGACGGCAGTATCAAAATCGTAAACAGGAGAATCTGTGAAAAACATGCTGATCATCGATCCAATCCTGTTTATTCTGTAGTTTTTTCCAAGTTTATCAAGATTCTCTCTGAATCCCGTCTCCAACTGGTCGGTTCTGTCCTCCAGAAGACTGTAGATTCCCGGATTTTCCTTTATGTGTGAGAGAGCCGCATAACCTGATGCCATGGCGAGAGGATTGCCGCTAAGGGTTCCTGCCTGATAGACGGGACCGAGGGGAGCAAGCTTTTCCATAATCTCTCTTTTGCCGCCAAACGCTCCTACCGGAAGTCCCCCACCGATAATTTTACCAAAAGTTGTAAGATCGGGAGTTATTCCAAATACTTCCTGCGCACCACCGGCAGCGAGGCGGAATCCGGTCATTACTTCATCCAGAATAAAAACTATTCCCTCTTCGCTGCACAGTTCACGAAGTCCGTTTATAAAATCTTCTGTCGGTATTACTACACCCATGTTGCCTACCACAGGCTCAAGAATCAGCGCAGCCACTTCATTTTTATTGTTTTTTACGATCTCCTTAACATTATCCAGATCGTTATATCTGGCTATCAGGGTGTCTGAGGCAGTCCCTTTTGTAACACCGGGGCTGTTCGGTTCGCCGAGAGTTAGGGCACCACTGCCTGCTTTAATCAGGAAAAAGTCTGCATGTCCGTGGTAGCAGCCTTCAAATTTGATTATCTTTTCCCGACCGGTAAATCCTCTTGCCACTCTGACGGCACTCATTGTTGCTTCAGTACCCGAATTTACCATTCGTACCATTTCAACCGATGGCACCATCGAAGTAATCAGTTCTGCCATCCTGACTTCCATTTCAGTGGGTGCACCAAAACTTGATCCATTCTCAAGAGCGTCTGTCACAGCCTTTTTGATGAAAGGTGGATTATGCCCGAAAATGTGCGGTCCCCAGCTTCCAATGTAATCTATATATTCATTTCCATCCACATCGAACAGTCTGGAACCTTCACCGCGAGCCATGAAGACAGGATTGCCACCAACCGACTTAAATGCCCGTACGGGTGAGTTTACACCACCGGGAATAAAATTTTTAGCCTGTTCAAAAAGTTCTTTACTTCTTCTAATATCCATTAAAAAACTGCCTTTCAAATATCATTTTTGTCTGTCAAGAAATTTTGATGCTTCCTTGGCAAAGTATGTCAGGATCATGTCAGCTCCCGCTCTCTTAATCGAGACGAGCGATTCCATCATTACTCTTTCTTCATCTATCCAGTCAAGCTTTCCGGCTGCTTTAATCATCGCATACTCACCCGACACCTGATATGCCGCGAGTGGCATTCCCGTGGCATCTTTTACCATTTTAATTATATCAAGATATGCACCTGCCGGTTTGACCATAATAATGTCTGCACCTTCATCGATGTCACTTAATGCTTCGCGTAAGGCTTCACTGCTGTTGGCAACATCCATTTGATGCGATCTTCTGTCGCCAAATGCGGGTGCGGAATCAGCGGCATCTCTGAACGGTCCGTAGTATCCGGAGGCATACTTCACTGCATAGCTTAATACAGGAATGTTTCTAAAACCGTTTTCATCAAGTCCTTTTCTTATGGCACCAATTCTTCCGTCCATCATATCTGAAGGGGCAATTACATCAGCCCCGGCTTTTGCATGGGACACCGCTTCCTTTACAAGAAGATCAACGGTTTCATCATTCAGAATCTCCTCACCATTCAACACCCCGCAATGACCGTGCGAAGTGTACTCACACAGACAGACATCTGTCATTATGAGAAGGTCTTTCACCTCTTTTTTGATGGCACGAATAGCCCGCTGGATGATGCCTTCGTCCGAATAAGCATCGGAACCAACTTCATCCTTGTGATCAGGAATGCCAAAAAGTATCACTGCCGGAATCCCCAGAGCTGCCACCTCCTTGCATTCCTTTACCAGTTCGTCTATCGAAAACCGGAAGACTCCCGGCATCGAGCGAATCTCTTCAATTTTCCCCTCTCCGGGAATTACGAACAAAGGATAAATAAAATCGTTTTTGGTAAGAACCGTTTCTCTTACGAGATCACGCACTTTTGTATTGTATCTTAAACGGCGCAGCCTTTTTACTGGAAAGTCAGCCATGCAAATTCTCCTGGTTGAATTTTGGAATCCGGAAATTTAAAAAAATCACAAATTTAAATTTACAACTATATAAGGGGCTAATAAAAACTTTTGGCGGGTATTACTGAAAGAAAATTATTTTTTCCATGATTAAATGCTCGACTGTTGTACTACCCATGGTGAAAGGTTCTCTCCTCACAGTCTCAAATCCCTGTTTTTTATACCATTTCACACTTTTTTCATTTTGAGTCATGACACCGAGGGTGACTTTTTCGAAACGGTACTCCAAAGCGAACTCACAGGCGAAATCGAGGAGTTGTTTACCTATCCCGTTTCCCTGACTTTTAGGATGAACATAAAGTGATATTACGGTGAAAATGTTGTTGTCGTCATCTCTTCTCAGTCTCATCCAGCCTGCAACTTCACTACCGTCGTCATAAACGAAGCACTCCTCGCGGTCGGTATTCAGAATTTCCTTTAATTTGACGGGTGAATAATTTTCATCGAGATACGAATCCAGATCCCCGACAGGGATGAAAGAGTATGCATCATGCCATGTTGTGCGGAGCAATTCCCTGATTTTATCGATATCTTTGTTTTCTGCAGGTCTGATATTGATTACATTCTCGATCGACATAATAATTTTTCGTTTGAATAATTAAATATTTTTTTCATTTTGCAATATATGTATTTCCACTTGATTAGAAAATCCACACATTTCGTCTTTTATGGTGTACAAACAAATTTAAACTTGAAAGAGGCTGTCTCGATAGTAAATATCCAGCAGCCTCTTTTTTTATGTCATTTTTCGTTTTTTTGAATAATACCGGTAATTGTTCATTACCCAAAGTGACTTTTGTGTTTTTTGATCAAAAAAAAGG
>Ga0209794_1000220_pt1 | contig 121219 bp, 105 predicted proteins | sample EBPBio232013_DNA_FD_185869 | JGI IMG/M metagenome (GOLD analysis project Ga0209794, IMG submission 185869) | Wastewater treatment Type I Accumulibacter community from EBPR Bioreactor in Madison, WI, USA - Reactor 1_5/23/2013_ DNA (SPAdes)... | ecosystem: Engineered > Bioreactor > EBPR >...
CTGGATGCACCTATTTCATTGCAGCGCAACATGATTCGTGAACGAGATGTCCTATCAGAGGGGTCTGACAGCCCGTTGCGCGTGAGGCGGGTCGGGTCTCGCGCGCACTGCATTCTCCGGGGGCTTCACGGGGGTGGGTGGGAGTCGAGACGTCGATGAGTTGACGGTTTCGGAGCGGACTGGGGGAAGCCCGGAGGGGCAGTCGAGGAGCGGAGCCGAGCGAGGCACGAGCGAGCGCAGCGACGAATCTCCTGCCCCGAGGGCTCCCCCAGGAAGCGCAGCCGAAACCAGACGAGCCCACTGCCAAGCGGAGAGCACTGGCCAGGCCCGAGGGCAGTCGAGGAGCGGAGCCGAGCGAGGGACGAGCGAGCGCAGCGACGAATCTCTTGCCCCGTGGGCTTCACCCAGGAAGCGTAGCCAGACGAGCTCACTGCTGGCCGAGGCGCCAAGAGCGAGGAACGAGCGAGCGCAGCGACGAATCTCCTGCCCCGAGGCCTTCCCCCAGGAAGCGCAGCCGAAACCAGACGACCGCCCGGTCGGCCAAAGTGAGGGTGCGGCGGCGACCCCGGCACTGTGCCCGAAATGCAGCACAAGACACCGGCATGACGAAAGGGCCCTGACGAGAGAGCGCCCTGTGCAGGGCGCTGTGGTCAGCCGAGTTCGAGGGCGGTGATGCGCCAGCCGGTGCTGGCGGCATCGGCACGGATGGCCATGGCCCGGACACGGGGGCCGACGTTCAAGAGCACGACGGCCTCGACGACCGCGGGGTCGGGACGGGTGACGCGGATACGCACGACATTGGGTCGGCGGATTCGGTCGACGCCCGGCTGGGTGGGCTGGGCAGCGGCGCGGCGGCGGGCACTGGCATACCGGCGGGCAACGGCAAGATAGACGTCAGGGGAGCAGGAGCGGACTACCTGGGCCGGTGGGCGCAGGCCCGCCATGACCTCCAGAACCGCCTGGCAACCCGCGCGCAGCCACGGCTCGGGATCGGGCAAGTCCGTTGCAGGAGTGTCATATTCGGCGTCGCTGCGCCGGGGCATGAACTCGAAGGCGAGCGCGTCCTGGACGTACAGCGCCGCGCGTTGGGCTTCGATCTCGAACTCATTCCAGGGAATGTCCGGGTCGAGATAGGGCGGCCGATGCTCTGGGATAGGCAGGATGCGGATCGGCGGCAGGGTGGTCGTGCGGACGGTCGTGCTGGTCATGGACGCTCCTTCGGGATCATCAGCCGCAAACCGGGGTGGATGAGGCCTGGGTCGGCGCCGATGCGGGCGCGGTTGGCGGCATACCACCGCGGCCACTCAGCGGCGATCTCGGCTTGCGAAGCGCGCGGCCCCAGCGAGCGCGCGACGATGTCCCACAGGCACTCACCGCGGCGCACCACCACCTCCTGATCACTTTCGCTGCCGCTGCCGAGCAGCCGGATCTGGGCCTGGCTCGTGGTCGACGGTTCACTGGCTGGCCAGCGCGGATCGGGTGCCACCCGCGGCACCGCCGAGGTGCTTTCGAGGCTGGCGCCACCGGTGGCCGCACCCGGGTTCGCGGGCGCCGTGATCACGGTCGCGCTGAGCGCCGGTGCAGCTTGCGCCGCGCTGCCCCCGGCGCCCACGAGCAGTGCCGCGATGCGCACCGCCCACGGCGCCCGCGTCCGATGCGTATGCCGCAGGGTCGTGGCCGCCAGCGCCGCCCGCGTCACTTCGATCCCCGCGAGCAGCAAGCCCACCAATCCCACGGTCAGCAGCAGGCTGCCGACGAGGGACTCGGGGTCACCCGACGGATCCCGCAACAGTCGCACCGTGTCGACGGCCGCGGCGGCGCACAGCAGCAGGACAAGAGCATCGGCGAGCCACAGCAGTCCCAGCGACGCCACCACCCGGGCCGGCCCCGGCTGCATCCGTCCCTTCATGCCAACCCCAATCCGCTGCGTTAGATGTCGTTTGATGCAGTTTGGTGCATCTAGTCACCCTTCGCAACCGGAAGCCCCGCCGCCTGTGGATGTTCACCATCCAGAGGGTCGAGAGCTGTGGATGACCCGATAAGCCTCGGCCGTGGCGTCACTACGCTGGACACCATGGAGGCGGGGCGCTGGGAACGACTCTTTGCTGATCTCGACGCTGCCTTGGCGGCGCAGGAGCGCCGGGAACGCGATCTTGAAATCGCTGACCGGACCCGGACCGAGCGAGCCAAGGTGACGCTGATCGGCCGGTTCGCTGCCCATCTCGGCGAGCCGGTCGATGTCCGCCTCCAAGCCGGCATCCGCGTCCACGGACGGCTCGCGGACGCGGGCGCGGATTGGCTCGTCATCAGCCCCGCACCCGGGCGGGCGGCCCTCGTCCCGCTGGCCTCAATCGTCACCGTGGCAGGCCTGGCCCCACGCAGCGCACCGGAGGGCATTGGCCGCCGCTTCGGTCTTGGTTACGCGCTGCGCGAAATCAGCCGCGACCGCGCCCGAGTGCAAGTCCTCGACACCGGCGGCGGGTCCAGCGAGGGCACGATCGATGTCGTGGGCGCGGACTTCCTCGACCTGGCCGAACACCCCCGCGATGAAGCCCGGCGTCCAGGGAACATCCGCTCGCTCCGCACGATCCCCTTCGCCGCCATCGCCTGCGTCCACAGCCAGTAGCCCACTCGACGCGGCGTTCAGTCCCGCGAAGTCGCCTGGGCGCGAACGAAATCGGCTGTCTCGGCATACATCCTGGCGATGTAGTCCTCGAGCACACTCGTCTCGACCCGCCACTGCCCACGCCCACCGATTTTGATCGCCGGTAGATCACCAGAACGCACCAAGGCATAGGCCTGCGCTGCCGAGATATCGAGGATCTCGGCCAACTCCGTCAAGGAGATGAAGCGCTTCGGCATGCCCCGATTGTGCCGCACGGGCCACCGCTCGCCACGGCAGGTTGTCCACAGGTGCCCGGCGTTCGAGATGCCGATCCCAGCGCTCTGGGTAATGCTGTGCTCCAGACCACTGCCGTTTCACTCTGGGGGATCGATGACGTCATTGCCTGCGCCCGCCGCCGCCCGCTTGCGGCGACCGAGTTGGCGAGACACCCGTTTGCTCGTCGGGATCGCGCTTGTGCTGCTCGCCACGGCCCTTGGCGCCATGGGCCTGCGGGCCGCGGACAGTCGCACCACGATGTATGCCGCCCGCGAGGCGTTGGTGCCCGGGGAGCAGTTGACTTCGGAGAAGCTTGTGCGGGTCGAGGTCCAGCTCTCGGACCTCGCCTCGGGATATCTCTCGGTCGATGGTGGCCTGCCGAGCGATGGCTATGTCCTCAGCGATATTCGCGCGGGGGAGTTGGTGCCCAAGGCCTCGGTCGGCACGGGGTCTCAGGTGCGGGTCTCGCCCTTGTCCATCGCGGTCGATCAAGCCTCTGCCGGTGCTTTGGTCATTGGATCGACCGTCGATGTCTATGCCAATACGCCCGACCTAGCCGCCGGGCGCGACGCGTGGAAGGGGCCGGAGCGGGTGCTCGAGCGGGTCGCGGTGGCCCGGCTCAGTGACGGCTCAGGCTTCGGCGGCGGGTCCGGCCGCAGCGCGGTTCAGGTGCTGGTCCCGCGCGAGAACGTCGGGACGGTCATCGGGCTCGTGGACTCAGGCGCAAAGTTCACGCTCGTTCCGGTCCCCGGATCGGCCCAGCGGGAGGTCTCGTGAAGTCCCGCATCCTGACCGCGCTCGAACCAGAGCAAGAGTCCTCGCTCGTCGCTCGACTTGGGGGCCTGCGCGATGTCGACTTGGTGCGCCGGTGCCCCGATCTGGCGGATCTGGTGGCGGCCAGCGCTGCCGGGCTCGCGGATGTCGCCATCGTGTCGGCGAGCCTGCGGGGCCTGGACCGTGACGCCCTCGCGCAAGTGCGCGCCGACGGGGTTCAGATTGTTGGCCTGAGCGTCACGGAGCACGACGAGCGGCGGCTGCGCCAGTTCGGTATCGCGCAGATCGTCGCCGCTGACTGCACCACCGAGGAACTTGACCGAGCCCTTCGCGCCCAGGCTCGCCCCGCCGTGCCTGCCGACCCGGAGGCCGGCTGGGCCGCCTTGGAAGCGGGTTTGGACCCGCGCGAGGCCGAGTTGGCGCTGGCCACACCCGCTGACGTCGCAGACGACAACGGTGAGGGCGTGAATGTCGGCAGCGGCCGCATCGTCGCGACCTGGGGTCCCACGGGTTCCCCCGGGCGCACCACGATCGCCACGAATCTGGCGGCCGAGTTGACCTTGCAGGGCCACACCGTGCTCCTGATCGACGCCGACACCTATGCCGCCTCCGTCGGTCAGCATCTGGGTCTGCTGGATGAGGCTCCTGGAATCGCCGCGGCCGCCCGCGCCGCTGAACTGGGCACGCTCGATCTGCCCGTGCTGGCCCGACTGGCACCAACGGTCGATCCTGGATTCCGGGTGCTGACCGGCCTGCCCAGCGCCGCGCGCTGGCCCGAGGTCCGCGCGGATTCGCTCTCGCACACCCTCACGCTCGCCCGCTCGCTGGTCGACATCACCGTGATCGACTGCGGCTTTTGCCTCGAGGATGACGAGGATCTCAGCTACGACACCCGGGCGCCCCGGCGCAATGCCGCCACGTTGACCGCCCTGACTGCCGCTGATGACATCATCGCGGTCGGCTCCGGTGATCCGGTCGGCCTGCAGCGTCTCGTCCGCGCGCTCGCCGACCTGGAAGCGGCCGTGGGCACCGCGCCCACCGTCATCGTCAACCGGGTGCGATCCTCCGTCGCGGGTATGTCGCCCGAGCGAGCCGTCGCCGAAACACTGGAACGCTTCGCCTCCGTTCGCGTCGACCACATCGTCCCGGACGACCGCGCCGCCCTCGACCGCTCCCTTCTTGCCGGAAGACTCTTGCACGATGTGGCCCCGAAATCACCGGCGCGCAACAGGATTCGAACGATCGCGAACGAACTCGCCAAGGCTCCTGTCAACGAAGCCCTGTCCGCGCCGGTGCGCTTCGACCTCCGGCGTGGCTTCCGCCGCTGGTCCACCGCGTGAGGCATTAGGGTCGGGAAGACCGGCGAGTACACCCGGACGAGGCAGGTCGAGGAGGAAGCGATGACGGATCGTGCGGCCTTCCTGGGCTGGCCCGCACTGCGACAACTGGCGACCGGCGACTACCTCGGGCGCGGCCAGGCGGTCGTCAGCAAAAAGACCCGGGACAAGCTCGCCCGCACCGCCACCGCCGACAAGGTCGTGAAATCCGTCTGCCCCTATTGCGCCGTCGGCTGCGGTCAGAACATCTTCGTCAAGGACGGCAAGGTCGTCCAGATCGAGGGCGACCCCGACAGCCCGGTCAGCCGAGGCCGCTTGTGCCCCAAGGGCAGCGCCAGCGAGCAACTCGTCAACAGCCCGACCCGCCAGACCACCGTCCTCTACCGCGCGCCATACGCCACCGACTGGTCGCCGCTCGGTCTCGAGGAGGCGACCGACATGATCGCCGACCGCGTGATCGAGACCCGCCGCCGCACCTGGCAGGACAAGGACGAGAACGGGCAGTTCCTGCGCCGCACGATGGGCATCGCCAGCCTCGGCGGCGCGGCGCTGGACAATGAAGAGAACTACCTGATGAAGAAGCTCTACACCGCCATGGGAGCCATTCAGGTCGAGAACCAAGCTCGCATTTGACACAGTTCCACGGTTCCCAGTTTGGGAGCCTCGTTCGGGCGCGGCGGCGCCACGCAGTTCGTCCAAGACATCGCGAACACGGACTGCCTCATCATCCAAGGCTCCAATATGGCCGAATGCCATCCGGTCGCCTTCCAATGGGTGACCGAGGCCAAACTTCGCGGTGCCCGGGTGATCCACATCGACCCCCGTTTCACCCGCACCTCCGCCGTCGCCGACAAGCACATCCCCATCCGAGCGGGCAGCGATGTCATCCTGCTCGGCGCGCTCATCAACCAGGTCCTGCGCACCGGGAGCTACTTCGAGGAGTACGTCGCGGCATACACCAACGCCTCGATGATCGTCTCGGACGACTATCAGGACACCGAAGATCTCAGCGGCGTCTTCTCCGGCTACGACCCGGAAACCGGGCAGTACGACCTGACCTCGTGGGCCTACAGGTCCCGCAAACCGGGTGAGGACGACATCGGTGAGGCAGGCCCCGAGGAGCACGGGGCGGCCAAAGCGGCATCGGCCGCCGGCCACGCGCATGGTGCCGCGGGCGCGCCGCTCGATCACGCCTTGATCGAGCGCGACCCGACGATGCAGGATCCCCGCTGTGTCCTGCAGATTCTGAAACGCCACTATGCCCGCTACACCCCGGACCTGGTCACCTCGGCCTGCGGGATCTCCGCTGCCGACTTCGCCTATCTCTCGGAATCCCTCGTCGCCAACAGCGGCCGCGAACGGACCACGATGTTCGCGTATGCCGTGGGGTGGACCCAGCATTCGCTCGGGGCCCAATTCATCCGCACCGCGGCGATCCTGCAATTGCTCATGGGCAATGTCGGGCGACCGGGCGGCGGGATCATGGCCCTGCGCGGGCACGCCTCGATCCAGGGGGCCAGCGACATACCCACGCTCTTCAATCTGCTGCCCGGCTATCTGCCGATGCCTACGGCAGGCAAGGACGAGACCCTCGCCCAATTCCTATCCGCGGTTTCCTCACCTCGGCAGAAGGGCTTTTGGACGCACGCGGATGCCTACCTGGTGAGCCTGCTCAAGGCCTGGTGGGGGGATGCGGCGCAGCCGGAGAACGACTTCTGCTACGACTACCTGCCGCGGATGAATGGCAATCACAACACCTATCAGTCGGTCCTCGGCATGATCGCCGGCACCGTCGAGGGCTATTTCCTCCTCGGCCAAAATCCCGCCGTCGGCTCGGCGAACGGCCGGCTGCAGCGCCTCGGTATGGCGAACCTCAAGTGGCTGGTCGTGCGGGATTTCAATCTCATCGAGTCCGCAACCTGGTGGAAAGACGGACCGGAGATCGCGACCGGGGAGCTGGAGACCGACAAGATCGGCACCGAGATCTTCTTCCTCCCGGCGGCCAATCACGCGGAGAAGGATGGCACCTTCACCCAGACCCAGCGGATGCTCCAGTGGCATTTCAAGGCCGTCGAGCCGCCCGGTGATGCTCGCTCCGATCTGTCCTTCTATTACGTCCTCGGCAAAAAGATCCGCGAGCGCCTCGCGGGGTCCACCGACCCCCGTGATCGGCCGTTGCTAGACCTGACCTGGGACTATCCGCAGGACGAGCATGGCGAACCGGACGCCGATGCCGTGCTGCGCGAGATCAATGGCACCTATCTGAGCGGCGAGCAAGCCGGCCAGGCCCTGCCGGGATTTGGGGCGCTGAAAGCCGACGGGTCGACGGCCTCCGGATGCTGGATCTACTCCGGGGTCTATGCCGATGAGGTCAATGCCTCCAAGAACAAGCTGCCGGACGCGCAGCAGAGTTGGGTCGCGCCGAACTGGGGCTGGGCGTGGCCGATGAACCGGCGCATCCTCTACAACCGGGCGTCCGCCGATCCGCAGGGCCGCCCGTGGAGCGAACGCAAGGCCTATGTCTGGTGGGACGAGCAGACCGGCCGATGGGTGGGCCATGATGTCCCCGACTTCCCGCTGACGACCGCCCCGTCATACCGCCCCGCCGACGGCACCAGCGGCCCCGAGGCGCTGGCCGGCGATGACCCGTTCATCATGCAAGCCGACGGCAAGGGCTGGCTGTTCGCCCCCAGGGGCATGATCGATGGCCCGCTGCCGACGCACTACGAGGCGCAGGAAAGCCCGATCGGCAACCCGCTTTATCCTCAGCAACGCAATCCCGCCCGGCTGGTCTATCCGCACAAGGACAACCTCACGGCGCCGTCCTTCGGCGAGCCTGGGGCCGATGTCTATCCCTTCGTGGCCACGACCTATCGCCTGACCGAGCACCATACGGCGGGCGCCATGAGCCGTTGGCTGCCCTATCTCTCGGAACTGCAGCCCGAGTTCTTCTGCGAGGTCTCCCCGGAACTCGCCGCGGAGCGCGGACTGGTCAATGGCGGCTGGGCCACCCTGATCTCGCCGCGTTCGGCGATCGAGGCTCGGGTGTTGGTGACCGAGCGGATGACGCCGCTGATCATCGGCGGTCGCACGATCCACCAGATCGGTATGCCGTATCACTGGGGCGTCGGCGGCACCGGCGCCGTCGTCACGGGCGACTCGGCCAATGATCTGCTCGGGGTCACCCTTGATCCCAATGTGTCGATCCAGGAGAGCAAGGTCAGTTCCGTCGACATCCAGCCCGGCCGCCGGCCCCGCGGGGAGGCCCTGACGCGCCTGGTCGCCGATTATCAATCTCGTTCTGGCGCAACGGTGGTCACCGGTAACGACATCGTGAACGAGAACGACGAGCGGGAGGAGCGCCGGTGAGTGTCACGAGCCGAAGGGGCCGCTGGGGGGAGGGCTGGCGCGCGGCCTGGCGAGATGCCCTGGACGGGCAGTTCTGGCATACCCAACTCAGCGGGCCGACCGACCCCGCCAAGGATGCGGGCTGGCAGGCGCCCCCGCCGCGCAAGGGCTTCTTCACCGACACCTCCATCTGCATCGGCTGCAAGGCGTGCGAGGTGGCGTGCAAGGAGTGGAACCAACTCCCGATGGACGGTCTCGGGATGACCGGAAACTCCTACGACAACACCATTGGTTTGGGCGCCAACACCTGGCGGCATGTCGCCTTCGTCGAGCAGTCCGCCGAGCACATCGCCGAGGCGCGCGTCCGCGGGGCGCGCCTGGTGGACCTGGGTATGCCGCAGGTCCGGACCGAGATCACCGCGACTCCGCCCGGGGTGCCGCCGATGCTGCCCAATGCGACGGCCCAGGATGTTTCGCGGGCGCCAGCGAGCGGCATACCCCTGACCGGGCCGGGCACGGCCGCCTCCCTCCCGTCGGCCGGCGAGGCCACTGCGCCGCCGACCAGCCCGTCCGATCTTGATGCCGCGCAAGGCGCGGCCGAGCGCGCCCTCGCCGAGGGCAGCGTCCCGGACTTCCGATGGCTGATGGCCAGCGATGTTTGCAAGCACTGCACGCACGCGGGCTGCCTGGATGTCTGCCCGACCGGCGCCCTCTTCCGCACCGAATTCGGCACCGTCGTGGTGCAGGACGATGTCTGCAATGGCTGCGGCTATTGCGTGGCGGCCTGCCCGTTCGGGGTCATCGACAAGCGCAAGGATCCGGATATGACTGGCGCGGCCACGGCCAAGACGGTCGGCATCGCCAACAAGTGCACGCTCTGCTATGACCGGATCAGTCTGGACGCCAAGCCGGCTTGTGCGCAGGCCTGCCCGACGACCTCAATCCAGTTTGGTGACCTCAGCGAGATGCGGGAGCGTGCCGAGCAGCGGGTGGCGACCCTGCACGGCAATGGCTATACCGAGGCGCGGCTCTATGGCGCCAATGAGAACGACGGGGTCGGCGGGACCGGCTCGATCTTCTTGCTGCTCGACGAGCCGGAGGTCTATGGCCTGCCTCCGGATCCCGTCGTGACCACCAAGGACCTGCCGGACATTTTCCGAAAGGCCGGCCTGGCGGGCCTCACGATGCTCGCCGGCGCGGCCCTGAGTTATGTGGGGCGCAATCCCTCGTGAGCGATAGCGAAGCCACCCAGAACGCGCCCGTCGAGGCGGCCAGCCATCCTCCCGCGACGCAGCCCCGCGAGCGGCGGCGGCGTCGACGCCGCGACGACCTCATGGTCCCGGACGCGACCTTCGCGTCCTACTACGGCCGCTCGGTCGTCAAGCCCGCGCCCTGGGACTACAAGATCCCGACCTATCTGTATGCCGGCGGGCTGGCCGCCGGGTCGGCGCTCGTCGCGGCCGGGGCGGAGCTGACCGGCCGCACCGAACTGCAGCGCAATGCGCGGCTTACCGCGCTCGCCTCGCTCGGGGTGAGCACGGCTGCACTTGTCGGGGACCTCGGGAAACCGTCGCGATTCCTCAATATGCTGCGCGTCATCAAGCTGACCTCGCCGATGAGCGTCGGCAGTTGGATTCTCGCGGGCTTCGGCGCCTTCACCGGCACGGCTGCCGCCTGCGAAGTGGCGAAAATCGTTCTGCCGCAAGAGAGCCGGATCAACGCCGCCTTGCCGGTCGTCAGCCGGGGAGCGAGTCTTGGCTCCGGATTCTTCGCTCCGCCACTGGCTGCCTATACCGCGGTCTTGCTGTCCAATACCGCCACGCCGACCTGGCACGGGATGTACAAGGAGTTGCCCTTCGTCTTCGTCGGCTCCGCCATGGGGGCGGCAGGCGGCGCGGCCATGATCACGACCAATCCGGCGATCACCGGCCCGGCGCGCCGGATGGCGATCGGCGGGTCCGCGCTCGAACTCGCCGCCTTTTCACTCATCAACCGCAACGCGGGACTGATCGGGGAGCCACTGCATACGGGCAGGGCGGGCCGTCTCGTGTCGGCGAGCAAGGCGCTCACGCTCGCGGGAATGGGACTGACCCTGGTCGGCGGCCGGTGGCGACCGGCGGCGGTCCTGGCCGGCCTGGCGTTCAATGCCGGCTCAGCCGCACTGCGATTCGGCGTCTTCCACGCCGGCATCGAGTCAGCCAAGGATCCCAAGTACACCGTCATCCCGCAGAAGGAGCGCGTTGCGGCTCGGGAGAGCGCCAGCCGTCCCGGACGCACCGCCCAGCACGCGGCTACCGTGATGCGTTCTGCGCCAACGGAATTGACCTAACGACACAGTCGATCAGCCAATGATGATTCGCGTCGAACCATGGGCCGCGACGGTCTCGCCGATCACCGGCGCGCCGGGGATCTCACCCAGCACGAGCAGACCCCCGCTGGTTTGCGCGTCCGCGAGCAGCAGCAGCTCGTCTTCGCTCACGCCCGGCCGCACGTCAAGGGATGGGCGCACCCAGTCGAGATTGCGCCTTGAGCCGCCGGGCACATAGCCCGCGGCCAGGCTCTCCCGCGCTCCATCAAGCACCGGCACGGCGCCGTGATCGATGTACGCCGCGATCCCGGAGGCGCGGCAGAGCTTGAACAGATGACCCAACAGGCCGAAACCGGTGACATCGGTGGCCGTTCGCACCCCGGCGGCGAGGGCGGCCACGGACGCCTGGTCGTTGAGCGCGACCATGGAGGCGATGGCATCCGGGAAGACCTCGCCGGTGACCTTGTGCCGGTTGCCGAGAATGCCCACGCCGAGCGGCTTGGTGAGGCTGATCGGCAGGCCGGCGACGCCAGTGTCGTTGCGCAGCAAACGATCCGGGTCGGCGATCCCCGTCACGGCCAGGCCGTAGATCGGTTCTGGCGCCGTGATGCTGTGGCCGCCGGCGATGGCGATCCCAGCACTTGCCGCACCCTCCGCGCCGCCACGGAGCACCTCCGTGATCAGCTGCGGATCGAGCTGATCGACCGGCCAGCCCAGCAGGTTGATCGCGACAATCGGCGTCCCGCCCATGGCATAGACATCCGAAAGGGCATTGGCTGCCGCGATCCGTCCCCAGTCATAGGCAGAGTCGACGACCGGCGTGAAGAAGTCGGCCGTCGAGATGACCGCCTGACCTCCGGCGATCCGGACGGCCGCCGCGTCATCGCCGCTCTCCAGGCCGACGAGAAGGTCGGCGTGGCGGCTCGCCGGCAGCCCGGCGACCAGCGTCTCCAATTGCGCGGCGGGAATCTTGCAGGCGCACCCGCCCCCGGCGGCATACTGCGTCAGCCGAATCGGCTCGCTCATCAAGGGATTCCTCTCACGGTCGGCTCATCGCACGACCTCGCGGTGGCCGGCGTCGAGCCGGCGGGTCCAGCCGCGCCGGTCCAAATACTCCAGCAGGGGTATGACGACCCGCCGGGTGCTCGCCAGCGCTTCCCGGGCTGCGCTTGTCGTGAACGGCTGGGGGAGCGCGGCCAAGGTCCGCATCGCCAGGGCTGGCGCCGTGGGCAGGAGAATGAGGTCGTCGGCGAGGCGGATCACCCGGCCGAGCGCTTCGGCGGCGGCGAGTTCTTGGACGCCAAGGCCGGCCGCTTCGAGTTCGGGCCGCTCGGGGGCATCGAAGGGCCGGTCGCCCAAGCGAGCCACGATTCCCTCCAGAGCGGCAGATTTCGCCCCGAGATCCGGGCGCGCCCCTTCGCGAGCCACGCGGCCCCCAGAGATGTCGAGAGCCATTGCCCGACAGAGCAACTCGGTCGTGGCGAGATCGGGCAGGCCCGCCCGCGCACGCGCCGCCGCCAGCGGCAAGCCCGGGCGTAGCGGCTCGTGGCGGGTCTGGTCGTCGAGGGCGGCCCCGAGGGCCGAGGTCCATTGGCTCACCACATCTCGAGTCGCCACGCGGGAGCCGATGCGCACAAACTCGTCACCGCCCAGCATCTCGGGATCGCAGTCCAGGCGGCTAACGCCCGACAGGCCGGCCAGATCGTGGCCGAGGCCCGCAGCCTCCGCATCGGTCAGACTCCCTCGGGTCCGCACCAGAGCCGCTAACTCCGCGGCTCCTACGTCGAGAAGCGCCGCGCCACGTCGTGCTCCATCGCCGCGGCGCCGCAAAGCCGGCGGTTCGATGTCCAGCACGACCGCCCCCCAAATGGCACCGTCGCGCCCGGAATCGCGCAGGATCAGCGCATCACCCGGTGTCAAGGGCACCGCACAATCCAGAGTCAGCCGGGCCGCACCGGGGGTGAGGGGACGGACATACGCCCGCAGCGCGGCGGTGCCGACATGGCAGCGGGCCTCCCGGGGCAGGTCCGGCGCGTCCTCACGCAGCCGCACGTCAACAACCGAGGTCAGGCGCCAGTCGCCCGCGCTCAGAAGCGCATCGCCGCGGCCGATCGCGCTCGCATCGGCCCCGCGCAAATTGACCGCGACCCGGGCCGTCGCGGCGACCGTCTCCTGGGGCGCTTCCAGCGACTGCAGGCCGCGAATAGTGACCACGCGATCGCCGACCGCGAGCCGGTCCCCGCGATGCAGGGTGCCGGCGCCGAGGGTGCCGGTGACGACGGTGCCGCTCCCGTCGATGGTGAAGGACCGGTCGACCCAGAGCCGAACGCGTCCGTCTGTGCGCGGCTGGGGGAGCCTCGAACAAAGACGCGCCAAGGCCGCCCGCAGATCCTCCAAACCGGCCCCGGTCACGGCCGAGATCACAACCGAATCGACGTGTCCCAGAGATGATTCCGCAATCCGCTCGCTCCCAGATTGGGCTACTTCCTCCGCCCTCTCGGGCGCCACGAGATCGCAGCGCGTCACCACCAGCAGGCCGTGGCGCAGGCCGAGGGCATCGATGGCCCGCAGGTGCTCTGCGCTTTGCGCCGACCAGCCGGCGTCCGCCGCGACGACGAAGAGCACGGCTGGCGCGGGGCCCAGGCCGGCGAGCATGGTGCCGATGAAGCGCCGATGACCGGGCACATCGACGAAAGCCACGTCTCCCACATCGGGCAGGGTTGTCCAGGCGTAGCCCAACTCGATCGTCAACCCGCGCCGCTTCTCCGCCTCCAACCGGTCCGGATCGCGACCCGTCAGCGCACGGACCAGCGTCGACTTGCCGTGATCGACATGCCCGGCCGTCGCGATGACGTGCATCAATCCCGCCCAAGCGCCGCGAGCACGGCCGAAGCGACGGCCGGATCCTCCGCGTCCTCGATGCAGCGCAAGTCGAGCAGGGTGCGCCCACCCTCGACCCGGGCCACGATCGCCGGGCTGCCTCGACGCAGCGGGCCCGCCAGGTGTTCCGGCAGCACCAGCGCCCAGCCCGGGAGCGGCATACCCGGTGCACCGCCGCCACCAACGGCCCCCTCGACGGGCACGACAGCCAGCACATCCTCCAGGTCCGGCCGGGCCGCGAGCACCGCGGAACGCACCCCCTCCACGCGACCCCGCAACTCATCGGGGGCGCGGTGCAGGTATGCCGACACCCGCGACCGCGGCCCGCGCAACGTTGCTTCTAGGGCGGCGAGCGTGAGCTTCCCCGCGCGGAAGGCCCTGGCCAGGGGGTGGCGACGGAGTCGATGAACCAGGTCGGCCCGGCCGAAGATGAGTCCCGCCTGCGGTCCGCCGAGCAGCTTGTCTCCGCTGCAGATGACCAGGTCAGCGCCCGCAGCGAGGGTCGATTGAGCGTCCGGTTCGTCGGTCAGCAGGTCGTCCGGAGCCAGCAGCCCGGAGCCGATATCGACAATCACGGGTATGCCGTGCTCCCGCCCCAGCGCAGCGCACTCACCGACCGTGGCCTGGGCCGTGAAGCCGGACACCCGGAAGTTGCTCGGGTGCACCTTGAGAATCGCCGCCGCTCGCTCATCCAGCGCTCCGGCATAGTCGGCGAGGTGCGTGCGGTTCGTCGTGCCCACTTCGCGAATCGTCACACCGGTCGACTCGATGAGATCGGGGAGCCGGAAGCCGTCGCCGATCTCGACGAGCTCGCCCCGGGAGACGAGCATGTCCCGCCCCTGGGCAAGCGCCGTGACGGCCAGCGACAGGGCCGCCGCGCCATTGGTCACGACGAGGGCGTCCTGCGCCGCCGGAACGGCGGCGAGCAGCGCGTCCACGGTCCCTCGGCCGCGGCGCTCCCGCACCCCGCTCTCCAGCCCAAACTCCACATCGACATACCCACTGGCCGCCAGAAGTGCCTCCCGTGCAGCGGCCGTCAGGGGGGCCCGGCCCAGGTTGGTATGGATCACCACGCCCGTGGCATTGAGCACCGGCGTCAGGGTCGTCGCGCTCCGCGCCAACGCCGCCAACTCCTCAAGCACTCGCTCCCGAACCAACTGGGGCGCAAGAGATCCCGCGCGGGCCTGCGCGGTGGCCGCGGCCACCATGGCGCGGACGCGATCGCCCCCGAGGGCCTCGGCATAAGCCGAAATCTCCGGATCGGCCAGCAGCGCGTCGGCACGCGGAATGGCGCGCCGCGGGTCCTGCTCGCTCACCGGATTGGCCTCCTGGTCCGTGGGCGACCGGCCCATTCCGGGGCGGTCGTGGCGGAGGTGGACGGGAATCGAACCCGCCTGCGACGGATGCCGCCGCACACCGGTTTTGAAGACCGGGGGGACCACCAGGAACCCAGACACCTCCGCGGCTCACCTTACGGGGGCGCCGTGCGTTGCCGGTCCATGGCGAGGGTCTGCGACGATGTGCGCGTGATCGACCGGCTCAGCCCAGCAGACAGCAGTTTTCTCTATCTGGAAGATGCGTCGACGGCGACGCATGTCGGTCAAGTCCTCATCTTCGCGGCGCCCGACAACTTCCGCCCGGCGCGGGTGCGCGAAGGCATCGCGGCGCGGCTGAGCAGCCACCCGCGCTACCGCCAGAAGATCCGCACCCTGCCCGGCCGGATCATGACGCCGGTGTGGATCGACGACGCGGATTTCGATCTCGACTATCACGTGCGTCGCTCGGCACTGCCTGCTCCGGGATCAATCGAGCAGTTGCAGGATTTCGTCGCGCGCGTCGCGAGCCGCCCGCTGGATCGCTCGCGCCCGCTGTGGGAGGTGTATGTCGTGGAGGGCGTTTCCGAGGACCGGTTCGCCGTCGTCACCAAGATCCACCAGGCCCTCATCGATGCCGGGGATGTCACCGGCCTGTCCGCCGATCCGGCCGCGCGAACCGCGGAATCTGGTTCGTGGACACCGGTTCCCGCGCCGAGCACCAAAGAATTGCTCGGCAATGCGATCTCCGGATTCGTCCGCCGTCCGACGACCGTCGTCGACGGAATCCGAGGCGGTGTCCAGGAACTGAAGGCCACCGCCGGCCAGGTGGCCAAGGTGGGGGGGACCATCGCCCGGGCCGCCGTGGCCCCGCCCTCTCAGCGCGCCTTCGCCGTGGAGGGCCACAACGCTCGCCGCTATCTGATGACTGACCTAGATCTCGCGGACCTTCGCGAAATCCGCGACAGCGCGAGCGCACCGGATGGCACCCGGCCGACCGTGCACGCCATCGCCCTGACCGTCATTGCCGGCGCGCTGCGCGGCTGGCTCCAAGCCCGCGGCGAACACATCTCATCCGCCCGCTCGGTGCGCGCCCTGGTGCCGGTATCGGTGGCGGACGACTCGACGCCCTATGGCTCCCGAGTCCAGGCGGTCTTCGTCGAGCTGCCGGTGGGTGAAGCCTCACCGATGATGCGGCTCGCGCAGATCCAGTTCTCCCTGGAGCATCAGCTGCGCCAGCACGCCGGAGTCCGAGCCGCCGATCTGGCGGCGATGGCCGGGTTCGCGCCCCCAGCGCTGCACTCGCTCGGCGTCCGCCTCGGCGCGTCGATGAGCACCCGGCTGTTCAACCTCGTCATCACGAATGTCCCGGGCCCGCAGCGGCCGATGTATGCCGATGGGGTCCGCCTGCAGGCCAGCTATCCCGTCATCCCGCTGACCCGCGGCCACGCGCTGGCCATCGGGATGACTGGTTACAACGCGCGCCTCCACATCGGAGTGCTCGCCGATCGCGATGCCGTCCCCGATCTGGAGATCCTGGACGGCACCCTTGCCGATGCGCTCGCCGAACTTCTCGAGGCCGCCACTAGCCACACCGGACGGAGTCACTGATGGGATTGCAACGCCTCTACCTCCCGGTGACCACCACCGACCTCGCGGCCCTGCTGCGGGATGGCACGCTTCCGGCGGGGCGCCCGGCATATGGCGTGTCCCCGGCTTTCGCCGCCGCGACGCCGCGGGCGGATGAGGAAGAACGCGAGTACCTCGCCTTCCTCGATGCCGTCGCTGCGGCCAGGGAGCACAATCGGGTCATCGTCCTGGCCGTCGACCTGCCGGACGGCGAGGTGCGCTGGAGCGGGCCGGGCACGGCCGTCGCCCTGCCGCGCCCCCTCCTGCATCGCGAGGGCGTCTCGCTCCATGTCGGCGAAGAGGACGGACCTGACGCCGACCTGCTGTGGTACGACATCACCGAGGCCGAGGTCGTCCTGGATCTGCTGGACTGATCGCCGGCGCCCATGCTGGCGTGCCCTCTCGCTAGGGTGGGCAAGCACCCTCCAACGGCCGAAGGAGTCCGCCATGGATGCCGTCACCCAGGTCCCCGCGCCGGTCAACGAGACCGTCCTCGACTATGCCCCCGGCTCCGCCGAGCGCGGGCAGGTGCAGGCCGCCCTCGCCGAACTCGCCGGCAGCACAAGGGATTTCCCGCACGTCATCGGGGGGGTGGAGGTCGCCGGCTCTGGCAAGCGCATCCCGGTGCGCCAACCCCACGCCCATGCCGAGATCCTCGGGCACCTGCGTAATGCCGGCACCGCCCAAGCCTCCGCCGCCATCGACGCTGCCCTCGCCGCCGCGCCCGCCTGGCGGTCCCTGTCGTATGACGACCGCGCCGCTATCTTCTTCAAGGCGGCGGACCTGCTCGCCGGCCCGTGGCGCGCCCGGCTCAATGCCGCAACCATGCTCGGGCAGAGCAAGACCTGCTACCAAGCCGAGATCGATAGCGCCTGCGAGCTGATCGACTTCTGGCGCTTCAATGTGCACTTCGGGCGTCAGGTGCTCGCCGAGCAGCCGGCCGCGAACTCGCCCGGCGTGTGGAACCGCCTCGATCACCGCCCGCTCGAAGGCTTTGTCTACGCGATCACACCCTTCAATTTCACCGCCATCGCCGGCAACCTCCCGACCGCCCCGGCGCTGATGGGCAATACCGTCCTGTGGAAGCCCAGCCCCACCCAGCAACTCGCCGCGACTCTCACGATGGAATTGCTGATAGCCGCCGGACTCCCGCCGGGCGTCATCAATATGGTCACCGGCGACGGCCTAGACGTCTCCAAAGTTGCTCTGGCGCATCGGGATCTGGCCGGCATCCACTTCACCGGCTCGACCGCGACCTTCCAGCACCTGTGGCAGGAAGTGGGCAGCCGACTCGCGTCCTATCGCGGCTATCCCCGGCTCGTCGGCGAGACCGGCGGCAAGGATTTCGTCCTCGCCCACCCCAGCGCCGACCCTGATGTGTTGCGCACGGCCTTGATCCGGGGCGCTTTCGAGTTCCAAGGACAGAAGTGTTCGGCCGCCTCCCGTGCCTACGTCCCCCGATCCTTGTGGAAGCTGATTCGCGACGACCTCGCCGACCTGACGACCGGTCTGCGGCAGGGCGATGTTCGCGACTTCGGCAACTTCATGGGGGCCGTCATCGACGAGCGATCCTTCGCCCGCAATGCCTCCGCCATCGACCGCGCCACCGCGCGGCCCGGGATCTCCGTCCTCGCCGGCGGGACCTATGACGACTCCGAGGGCTATTTCGTGCGGCCCACCATCCTGGTCGGCGACGACCCGCTCGACGAGGTCTTCACGACCGAGTTCTTCGGCCCGATCCTTGCCGTGCACGTCTATCCGGATCGCCAGTTCGACAAGGTCATGGCGGCCATGGAGTCCTCGGCGCCCTACGCCTTGACCGGCTCGATCATCGCCCGGGACCGGGCGGTCATCGCCCGCGTCAGCGAGGCGCTGCGCTTCGCTGCCGGCAACTTCTATGTCAACGACAAACCGACCGGTGCCGTCGTCGGCCAGCAGCCCTTCGGGGGCGCCCGTGCCTCGGGCACCAATGACAAGGCTGGTTCCCTGCTGAACGTGCAACGCTGGACCTCGCCGCGCGCGATCAAGGAGACCTTCACTCCGCCGACGCGGCACGAATACCCGCACATGTCATAGGTTCTGGGCCCCGGCTCCACTAAGTTGATCGCCCATGAGGATCACCGAGTCCGCGGACCTGCCCGCTTCGCCCGATGAGGTTTTCGCGACCCGCGCGACCGAGGAGTTCCAGGAAGAGAAGTGCGAGCGGTCCAGTTCGGCCGAACACACCGTCGCCATCTCGCAGGCCGCCGGCCGCACGGTCATCACGACCACGCGCGCCATGCCCACCGAGAGCCTGCCCGATGCGGTCCGCTCCGCCGTCGGAGAGCACTTGATGATCCATGAGACGCAGGACTGGGGGCCGGCCAACCCTGACGGCTCCCGCTTCGCCCGCATCGACATCAAGGTCCAGGGCGCGCCGGTGACGCTTCAGGGCACCCTGCGGCTAACTCCGACGGAGACGGGATCTCACCAGAGTCTCGAGGCGGAACTCAAAGCCGCCATCCCGTTCCTCGGCGGAAAGGTCGAGCGCGCTGCCGCGCCGGCGATCAAGCACGGCTTCGACCTCGAAGCCCAGATCCTCAACGAGTGGCTCACGGAATAGCCCCCTGCGGCACTCCCCGTCAGAGCTTCCCGTCAGCGCAAGGCATCGGCCACCCGAGTCGCCGCGGCCGTCAAGTCGCGCAGCTTCTCGATGAAGGCCGCATCTGCGGTCTGCCGGGCGGCCACCAGCTCGTCCACGCGCGACTGCGCGTGAGCCAGGGCCTCGGCCCGGCCCGCCACGACGGCGGGCACCGCCACTCCCGAGATGCCCGGGGCGAGGCCATAGCCACCTTCGCCACGCACCAAGCCCGATGCGGTGGCCCGATCCTCCAGGGACCGGATGTCGTGCGCCTCCCGAGCTTGGCGGTATGCCGTGTGGTTTAGCAGATCGCCACCGTGTTGAGCCAGCCGGGCAAGGTCGGCGGCGGCGCGGCATACCTCCTGCACGTGCCGACGTTGGGCGGCGCTGAGCCGTGGGCCCTCAATGGGGGCCCTCAGGTCCTCCGCGGCCGCCGTGAGGTGCGCCGCGAGCGTGCGCAAGGCGCTCGCCGTTGCCGACAGCGAGGCGGGATCGCTGCTGGCTCTCACCACGACCGGCTCCGCTCGCGCTCGGGCCCGCCGCTAGGCAGCGGCTCGGACAACGCCACCCTGCGCTGACTGACCGGCAGGGCCGCCGAGGCCTCCCGTCCCACCGCGGCGAGCATCCGCAGCGCGTCCATCAGAGCGTCCAGATAGTCATCGAGCGCCCCCTGCAGCGCCCGATCACCAGCCATCGGCATGGCGTCGAGCAAGCCATCCACGGCATCGTCGCAGGCCAGGGCCAGACGATCGAGGACTGGACCTGGGCCGGGAGGCTGGACGGGCGGCATACCGAAACCTTAAAGCGCTGCCCTGACACCGTCCGAAAGTTATCCACAGCACCTGAGCGGTGCCTGCCGGGCGCGCAGAAGAGGCGGGTGCCGATTGGCCCCGCGTGCGGGCTGCTCGATACCCTCGACGGGGAGGGCAACGTCGCCCGCAACCAAGATTCGAGGATTCACCAGCGTGCCGACCACGACGCAGGAAAAGCAGACCCGACTAGCCGCGATCACGCAGGTGTGCGAACTCGCCGCCACCTCGGACCCGCCGGTGGAAAGCGCGCTGATCGAAGCCTATTTCCGGCACGCCGTCGCCGAGGATCTGACCGGCCGCAGCCCGCAGGAGCTGCTCGACCTGGTGCGGGCGCACCGGGCCCTGGCCTCCGAGCGGCTCGCGGGGGTGGCGAAGGTCGAGTGCGTCACGCCACCGCCCGGCGTCGGCGTCGATCACACCGTCGTGCGGGTCGTCACCGATGACATGCCCTTCCTCGTCGACTCGGTGCGCGCCGAATTGCTGCGGATGAACCGCCCGATCCATTCAGTCCTGCACCCCGTGCTGCAGGTCGAGCGCGATGCGGCCGGCGCTCTGGTCAGCGTGCTCGGGGCCAAGGGTGAGGCCGCCACCGGCAGCGCGAAGGCCGTCGGTGAGTTGACCGAATCGTGGATCCACGTCGAGACCGACCGCGAGAGCGACGCCCCCGATCGCGACGAAATCGTCGCCCGCATCAAGCTGGTGCTCTCCGATGTCCGCGAGTCCGTCGAGGACTGGCCCAAGATGCGCGAACGCGCCCGCCAGGTCGCGGCGGACCTGCGCGAGCACCCGCCGGTCGGCATACCATCGGCGGATGTCAGCCAGGCCGCGGAGGTCCTCGACTGGCTGGCGGACAACCACTTCACCTTCCTCGGCAGCCGCGACTACTCCCTGACCGAGGTCCCGGGCGGCACCGGCCTGGTCCCCGTGCCCGGCTCGGGGCTTGGCCTGATGCGTTCCGATCCGCCGATGGGCGCCGAGCGCCCGGCTTTCAACGACCTGGTCCTGGCCCGCGCCCAAGAGCCCCGCGTCCTGTTCGTCACCAAGGCCAACTCCCGCTCCACCGTGCACCGGTCGGTCCATCTGGACTATGTCGGCGTCAAGACCTTCGACGACCAGGGCGCCGTCACCGGCGAGCGCCGCTTCCTCGGCCTCTTCACCGCGAGTGCGTATGCCGAGAGCGTCACCCGGGTGCCCTTCTTGCGCGAGAAGGTCCAGGCGATCCTGGAGCGCGCCGGCTTCACCCCGGAATCGCACTCCGGCAAGGATCTGCTGGGCGTGCTGGAGGACTACCCCCGCGACGAGCTCTTCCAAGCCGATGTCGACCAGCTCGTCGATGTCACCGCCTCGGTGCTGTCGCTGGCCGACAAGCGCCGGGCCCGCGTCTACCTGCGCCCGGACGATTTCGGCCGCTTCGTCGCCGCCATCGTCTACATCCCCCGGGACCGCTACACAACCGCGGTCCGGCTGCGCGTCGAGGGCATCCTGCGTGAGGCCTTCAACGCGACGAGCGTCGATTACACCGCGCGGGTCTCCGATTCGGCACTGGCCCGCGTCCACTATGTGCTGCGCCTCGATGCCAGCAAGCCGCTGCCGCAGGTCGATATCGATGCCCTCAACGAAGACATCGTCGAGGCCACCCGCACCTGGGACGAAGACTTCTCGGATGCGGCGATCAGCAGCCTCGGGGAGGAGGCGGCGGCCCCGATCCGCACGGCGTACGCGCACGCCTTCCCCACGGCATACCGCGAGGACTTCCAGGTCAGCCAAGCGCTCGCGGACCTGCGCAATCTTCAGTCGCTGACCGATCCCGAGAGCACGGCCTTCGCGCTCTACAAGCCGCGCGGCGGCGATGCCTCGCTGCGCCGCTTCAAGATCTTCCGGCGCTCGCCGATCTCGCTGACCCGGGTGCTCCCCCTGTTCACCCATATGGGCTTGGAGGTCGTCGACGAGCGGCCATATGAAGTCTCGCGCGCCGACGGAACCCCGCTCCACGTCTACGATTTCGGGCTCCGCGCGCCCGACGGGCTATGGGATGCGATGCCCCATGCCCAACTGCGCGAGCTCTTCGAGTCGGCCGTCGCGGCGGTCTGGGACCGGCGCGCCGAGTCCGATGATCTTGGTGCCCTGGTGCTGCAGGCCCACCTCGATTGGCGCCAGGTGCTGGTCCTGCGGGCGATCACGAAGTATGTCCGTCAGACCCAGTCCACCTTCTCCGAGCCCTATCTGCACGCGGCCCTGGTCCACAATCGCGCGATCGCGGCCGACCTCGTCGCGCTCTTCGCGGCCCGCTTCGATCCCGACCATGTGGGCGATCGCGACGCGGCGCAGCAAGAGATTCTCGATCGGATCGCCGCGGCCCTCGACGAGGTGTCCTCGCTCGATGAGGACCGGATCATCCGCGCCTGCCGCGGCGTGATCATGGCGGGCTTGCGCACCAACCACTATCAGGTCGACGCTGAGGGGGCACCGAAGTCCTACTTCTCTCTCAAGCTCGACCCGACCAAGGTGCCGGATCTGCCGGCCCCGCGACCGGCCTACGAAATCTGGGTCTACAGCCCGCGGGTCGAAGGTGTGCACCTGCGCTTCGGGCCGGTGGCGCGCGGCGGCTTGCGCTGGAGCGACCGGCGCGAGGACTTCCGCACCGAGATCCTTGGCCTGGTCAAGGCCCAGATGGTCAAGAATGCCGTCATCGTGCCGACCGGATCCAAGGGCGGCTTCTATGCCAAGCAACTGCCCGACCCGGCCCTGGACCGCGACGCCTGGCGCGCGGAGGGCGTGGCGGCATACAAGCTCTTCATCGCCGGCCTGCTCGACCTGACGGACAACCGCGAGGGCACGGACATCGTCGCGCCGCCGCGGGTCGTCCGCCATGACGGCGAGGACCCCTATCTCGTCGTCGCGGCCGACAAGGGCACCGCGACTTTCTCCGATATCGCCAATGGCGTCTCGCAGGACTATGGCTTCTGGCTCGACGATGCGTTCGCCTCCGGCGGCTCCAGCGGCTACGACCACAAGGCCATGGGCATCACCGCGCGCGGGGCCTGGGAATCGGTCAAGCGGCACTTCCGCGAAATGGGAATCGACACGCAGGCGGAGGATTTCACGGTCGTTGGCGTCGGGGATATGAGCGGCGACGTCTTCGGCAACGGCATGTTGCTCTCCGAGCACATCCGACTGGTCGCCGCCTTCGACCACCGGCACATCTTCCTCGATCCGACCCCGGACGCGGCGAGGAGCTTCGTTGAGCGTCGGCGACTCTTCGATCTCCCCGGGTCGTCGTGGGCGGACTATGACGCCTCGCTGATCAGCGCGGGCGGCGGCGTTTTCCCCCGATCCGCCAAGTCCATCGCGATCACCCCTGAAATCGCGCAGGCGCTGGGCCTCGCTGAAGGAATCACCGCGTTGACACCGACCGAGCTGATCCACGCGGCCCTGCTGGCGCCGGTCGATCTTCTCTGGAATGGCGGCATCGGGACTTATGTGAAGGCCTCCGATGAGACCAATGGCCAGATCGGTGACCGGGCCAATGACGCCATCCGGGTCGACGGCCAGCAGGTCCGCGCCAAGGTCATCGGCGAGGGCGGCAATCTCGGCATGTCCCAGCGCGGTCGCGTCGAGGCGGCCCTGCATGGCGTGCGTCTGAACACCGACGCCATCGACAATTCCGCCGGCGTGGACACCTCGGACCACGAGGTCAATATCAAGATTCTGCTGGGCCAGGTGATGCGCGATGGCGAGTTGGACCTCGCCGCTCGCGACGAACTGCTCGCCTCCATGACCGACGACATCGCGCGCATGGTGCTGCGGGACAACTACGAACAAAACGTCCTGCTCGGTAACGCCCGGGCCCAGCAACGCGCCATGCTGCCGGTGCATCTGCGCCTCATCCACGACCTCGAAGCACATGGCGGCCTGGACCGGGAGTTGGAGTTCCTGCCCAGCGACGCAGTCCTCGAGGAGCGGATGGCGGCGGATCAGGGCCTGGTCTCGCCGGAATTCGCGGTGCTCGTGGCCTATAGCAAGCTGACCTTGAAGCGGGCCCTGCTCGACTCCAAGGTTCCCGACGACCCATGGCTGGAACGCTCGCTGCGGGGCTACTTCCCCGAGGTGCTCGGGCAGCGGTATGCCGAGGCCATCGCCGCCCATCCGCTGCGCCGGGAGATCATCGCCACCATCTTGTCCAATGCTTTGGTCAACCGCGGCGGCATCACCTTCGCCTTCCGAGCCGCGGAAGAGACCGGGGCCTCGATCGAGCAGATCGCCCGGGCGTATGTCATCGCCCGCGAAGTCTTCGATATGCCGGCCTACTTCCCGCAGGTCGAGGCCCTGGACAATGTCGTGCCGACCGCCGTGCAGACCCGGCTGTATCTGGAGATGCGCCGCCTGCTCGACCGGACGGTTCGGTGGTTCGTCACCAGCCGACCCGCCGCCTTGGATATCGCCTCCGAGATCGAGCGCTACCAGCCGGTCGTGCGGTCCTTGGCGTCTCAGCTGCCGGAACTGCTCGTGGGTTCCGAAGCGCGCCGACTGGAGCGCAATGTTGCGCCGCTGGTGGCTGACGGTGTCCCGGAGGAGTTGGCGCGCACCTGCGCGGCGCTGCTCGACACCTTCTCGCTGCTGGATATCGCCGACATTTCGGCCGAGCGGGGCCGCGACCCGCAGGTGGTCGCGCCCTTGTATTTCCATGTCTCGGAACGGCTCAAGGTCGATGAACTGCTGGGCAAGATCACCCAACTCTCCCGCGAGGACAATTGGGATGCCCTGGCCCGCGGAGCGCTGCGTGACGATCTCTACGGCATCCTCGAGAACATCACGACGGCTGTGCTCGATGGCGCGCCGCAGGAGGAGCAGGACGCCTCGCGCCTGACCGACCGCTGGATGACGGCGCACCGGGAGACCATCCAGCGGGCCCAGCGCTCGCTGCAAGGCGTCGATCGGCTGGACAAGCCGGGCATCGCCGCGCTGTCGGTGGCGCTGCGGACGTTGCGAAGCATCGTGCGGGCCGGAGCGACCGAACGCTGAGGCTGCTCGGCGTCGGCTCGTCTCGCAGCGGCGCGGGTTAGGCTGCCTGCTCGTGGCCAGCCTTCTCGCCGAGCGACTGCATCGCGAGTCCGATTTGTCCGAGCGCGAGATCGAGCACATCCATATGTTGCTCGGGGACTGGCAGTTGCTCTCGGACCTGTCCTTCGCCGACCTGGTCTTGTGGGTCCTGATGCGCGATGGCGCCTGGCGCGCCGTGGCGCACGTGCGGCCCAATACCGGCCAGATGGTCTTCTTCGAAGACATCGTCGGCCAACAGGCTGTCGGCGACCGGGCTCGTCTGTTGGAGCGGGCCCGCATCGAAGTCGCGGTGCTGCGCCGCGGCGGCCCGATCCTCGATCACGATCACGCGATCCGCGAGGAGGCCGTGCCCTTGCGGGCCGGTGACCAGGTCGCGGCGATCGTCACCCGGCATACGAACCTGACGGCCTTGCGCACGCCGAGCCGGCTGGAGCTGAGCTATCAGGGCCTCGCGGCTGCCCTGGTGCGGATGATCGCGGCGGGGGAGTGGCCCTCCCCGAGCGCTCCGACCGGCGTGCGCCGCGGCGCCCCGCGGGTCAGCGATGGGGTGGTCCACCTCGGGGTGGACGGGGTCACGCTGTATGCCAGCCCCAATGCCATGAGCGCCATCCACCGACTCGGGCACGACGGGGACATCATCGGGGAAGCCCTCGCAACCGTCCTGGCCAATGCCTTGCGCGATGAGGCGCCGGTGGACGAAGCCTTGGCGATGGTGGCGATGGGCCGGGCGGCATGGCGGGCCGATGTGACAACGCGTTCCGCGGCCGTGGCGATGCGGGCGATCCCGCTGACCGAGGCGGGTGAGCGGGTTGGCGCCCTCATCCTGCTTCGTGATGTCACCGAATTGCGGCGTCGAGAGAGCGAACTGCTCTCCAAGGAAGCGACGATCCGCGAAATCCATCACCGGGTGAAGAACAACCTGCAGACGGTCGCCGCCTTGCTGCGGCTGCAGGCGCGGCGGCTGCCCGAGGGCGGCGGCCGCGAAGCCTTGCTTGAGGCCGTGCGGCGGGTCGGCACGATCGCCACCGTCCACGAGACGCTTTCGCACGGTTTCGACGAGACCGTCGATTTTGACGAGATCGCGCGGCGGGGATTGCAAGCCATCGTCGAGGTGGCGACCACCGATGTGCCGATCGCTTCGGAACTGACCGGCAGCTTCGGCCGCCTGCGCGCCGAGGATGCGATGCCGCTCGCGCTGATCATCAGCGAACTGGTCCAAAATGCCGTTGAGCACGGGCTCGCCGAGAGTGGCGGCGGAACCGTGCGGGTCGAGGTCGTCCGCGAGCCGCACGAGGAGGCCGATGGCGATGTGCTGCAGGTGGCGATCAGCGACGACGGGACGGGCATACCCCCGGGCTTCCGGCCGGGCAAGGCCGGATTGGGCACCCAGATCGTCAACTCACTGGTCCAGGGTTTGCGCGGCTCGATCCGGTGGGAGGATGTCGAGCCACACGGCACCCGGGTGCGCTTCTTTGCCCGGCTGCGGCCCCTCGATCAGACGCCCTGATCGGAGCCGACGACGAGGGCGGCGCTCAGCCGGCGCGGCGGGCGCGGGCGTTGCGTCGCTTGAGGGCGCGGCGCTCATCCTCAGAGAGGCCGCCCCACACGCCGGAGTCCTGTCCGGACTCGATCGCCCACTTCAAACAGGTGTCGATCACCTCGCAGCGTCGGCACACCGCCTTGGCTTGCTCGATCTGCAGAATCGCCGGCCCAGTGTTCCCAATGGGGAAGAAGAGCTCGGGGTCCTCGTCCAGACACGCAGCGCGGTCGCGCCAATCCATGAAGCGGGCTCCTTGAGGTTGGTGGCCACGGCGTCGAACGACCCGGGTCCAGGCCATCCGTCCCGGGCCTTTGGGTCGAAGGTGATCGACTCACTATTGTCGGGGAAGCACTACCCATCTGCCAATGGGTTAGGCCAGTGGATTTGTTCCCGTTTCAATAATTTGGGGGTTGGTATGCCGGACGAGGGCGTCATCGCGCACTCCGGGCGCTCGAAAACTCCCTTGTCGAGAGTTGCGGCGGGCGTGCTCATCGCCGAATCGTTGCTGCTTCTGGCCCTGATCGCGGCCTACGCCATCGGGATTCGCGAGGACATCGAGTCGGATCTCGGCCGGACGCTGGCCTCCATCGCGCTCTTCCTCGTCGGCGTGGTGATCCTGCTCACCATGGCCCGGGGCTGGCTGCGCGGGCAGTCCTGGCCGAAGATGGCCACTCTGGTGGTTAACGCCCTCCTCGTGCCGGTGTCGTTCACCGTCATCTCGACCTGGGGCGCGATGGTCGGCATCCCCCTGCTCGCGCTCGCGGTCCTCGGTGTCCTTGCGGGGCTGTCTGCCTCGTCGGGCGACGGGTCAGCCGCCTAGGTCACAAGCCCAGATCGCAGCCATCGCAGCCGCCGCAGCCGTCCCCGAAGTCGAGCAGACCGCTGGCGGAATCGGCGAAATCGGTCGCGCCCGAGGCGATGCTGCCGAGCCCGTCCGCGATGTCTAGGTCAGGAAGGTCGAGGCCGGGCAGGTCGCCGAGCACATCGGCCATGCCGAAGGCCACCTCCCCGAGATCGCTTAGGCCATCCAGCACCGTCAATCCATCGATCCAGGTCAGGTCGAACCACGCGCTCCCCAGGCCCTGCAATTGGGCTTGGCGAGCGACCTGCGCGAAGGTGGCGGCCCACCGGTCCGCGACCCCGAAGACCATGGCATAGGGCAGATAGCGGCTGAAGAGATCGCTCGCCTCCTCAAAGCGGATCTGGTTGGCCTCGGCCTTGGTGAGGTATTCCTGGAAGCCCAGCGCCTGAATGCGCACGGCCGTGCCTTCTGCCGTGCGCGGAGTGCGGCCGCGACCGCCCCAGATCAGCAGGATCGCGGAAAGAAAGAGCCCCGCGCCGAGCGCCTGCAGCGTATGCGAGGGCACCGGATCGAGGGTCCGCGCAAGCGAGGCCAGCGCGAGCACGATGGCCACGATCGCCAGCGGCCACCCGAGGCACCCGAGCCGGCGGTTCCGGTCCCGCGGATGCTTGGTGTACCACCCGCGGTCCACGACCTCGCGATAGAGCCCGATCTGCGCCTCGCGCATCGTCAGATCGAAGCCGCGGGCCTTCAGGTCCGCGATCGTGACCTCGGTGCTGCGGGCGAAAACCGCATCGAGCAGAGCGCGTTCGAAGGGCAGCAAGGTGTCGTGCTCGGGTGTCGGCAGACGGGTCAGGCGCCAGTCGTGATCCGTCGTGGACGCGCGTGCTGGCTTGGGGTTCGGGCCGCGCGGCGGCGGGGGCGGACGATCCGGATCGGCCGGCTCGGCGTGCAGGTGCAGGTAGCCACGGACCGCCAGATCGACGAGCGTGGCGCTGACATCGACGACATTGGCCCGGCCGTCGATGACGGTCCCGACGAGGCCAGGGGTCAGTCCATCGGGTGGGGTGAAGCGCACCGCTACCGTGCCGGACCATTCGTCGCCGCCCACGCGGCGCCGCGTCACCTGCTGGCCGTATGCCGGGAGCTCACCCGGGGTGACCCCCTCAAAGATCTCGTCCCGTCGCCGGCGGCGAAACCAGGTGACCGCGGGCACCGCGACAAGTAAGGGCAGCACCACCCCGGCGACCAGCGGGACCATCTCACCGGACTGCACGACATACCCCCTGATTGGTCCGTTGACGCAGCCACTCAGGCAGCCGCCGCCACGATTCCAACACGTTCGCGGGCCGCGGGTAGCATCAGCCCCCGTGTCCCGCCGCTTCGTCCTGACCCTCTCCTGCCCCGACCGGCCCGGCATCGTCGCCGCCGTGGCCTCCACCTTGGCCAATCTCGGCGGCAATATCTTGGAGAGCCAGCAGTTCGACGACCCGCGCACCGGACGCTTCTTCATGCGGGTGCTGCTGGAGCCGGTCGCGGGGGAGAGCATCGAGGAAGCGCACCTGCGTGGGGCGATCGCCGCGGTGGCCCAGCGCTTCGAGATGGAGTTCGACCTGCGCCCTGCCGATGCGCCCTATCGCACGATCTTGATGGTGTCGAAGTTCGGACATTGCCTCAACGACCTGTTGTTCCGCTGGCGCAGTGGCGGGATCGCGATGGACGTCGCGGCTGTCGTCTCGAACCATCGCGACCTGGAGCCGCTGGTTTCGTCGTATGGCGTGCCCTTCCATTACCTCCCGGTGACGCCCGCGACCAAGGCGGAGGCGGAGGCCGCGCTGCTCGCGCTGGTCGATGAACTCGACGTTGATCTCGTGGTGCTGGCCCGCTATATGCAGATCCTCAGTGACGGCCTGACCCAGCGGATGTCGGGTCGGATCATCAATATTCACCACTCCTTCCTGCCGTCTTTCAAGGGCGCGAAGCCCTATCACCAGGCGTATGAGCGGGGCGTGAAACTCGTCGGAGCGACGGCGCACTATGTCACCGCCGACCTGGACGAGGGGCCGATCATCGAGCAGGACGCGATCCGCGTTGATCATCGGATGGCGCCGGAGGATCTCGTGCGCGCTGGGGAGGAGTGCGAGGAGCGGGTGCTCGCCCGAGCCTTGCGCTGGCATTGCGAGTCACGAGTGATGCTCGCCGGCGACCGGACGGTCGTCTTCAGCTGACGCTGCAGCTCACGTCGCAGAGGCCGGGACGCGCTCGCGCGCCGTCAGCGTGAAGCCCGTGGGCATCAGCGTGAGCCGCTCGCTGACGCGCAAGGTGTATGCCGGATCGCGGGTCAGTTCGAAGCGGTGCACCAGCCTTGCCAGGACGAGGACGGCCTCGTGCAGAGCGAACTGCCGTCCGATGCAGGCGCGGGCTCCGGTGCCGAACGGCAGGTAGCTGTGCGCCGGCCGGGCGCGGACCCGCTCTGGCAGGAAGTTGTCCGGGTCGAAGCGATCAGGGTGCGCGCCCCATACGGCGGGGTCCCGGTGCACGGCTGGGAGGAAGACCATCAGCCAGTCCTGGGGCGTCATGGTGTAGCCAGCGATCTGGGTCGGCTGCCGCGGGCTGCGGCCGAAGGCGGGGGCGGTGGGCCACAGCCGCAAGGCCTCGTCGAGGACCCGGCGCAGGTAGCGGAACTTCGGCACCAACTCAAAGGTCGGTCTTGCCGTGGGGTCGGGCCCGAGCAGCGCGTCCGCTTCGGCCTGAGCGCGCGCCATCACCTCGGGATCGTTCGCGAGGTGCCACAGCGCGAACGTCACGGCACCAGAGGTGGTTTCGTGGCCGGCGGTGAGGAAGGTCAGCACCTGGTTGATGACATTGCGCCGGTCCAGCCGCTCGCCGGTGCGCTCGTGGGCGTGAAAGAGCATGCGGCCGAGCAGGTCCTCGCTCTCCTCGCGCGGCCCGCCCGTGCGCATCCGGTCCGCGATGATGCCTTCGGTGATCCGGACCTGGGTGTCGTATGCGGACCGGGCCCGCGCGCGGGGGCGGCGGGTGATCTGTTGGCCACCCGGCAGGGTGCTGAGACCGGCTGCTCGCCCCGACTCGGTGAGCAGCGTGACCATCGCCTCGACATAAGGATCGGTCTGCTGGGCGGCGAAGGTGCCGAAGGAGTGGCCGAAGGCGGTGCGTCCGATGGTTTCCAGCGTCATCCGGGTCAGGTCGCCGGGCACGTCCACCGGGCCGGTCGCGGCCGACCACCGCGCGACCAGGTCGTCGGCGACGGCATTCATCGTGTCGTGATAGCCGCGCATGGCGGCCTTGGTGAAAGCCGGCGCGAGCAGATCGTGAGCCAGCGCCCACGCTGGTTCTTCGGTGAAGGCCGTGAAGAGTGCGTCGCCGCTGAAGCGCCGCAGCGCGAGAATCGCCGGCGGCAGCGCCTTGTCGAAGGTGGTGTCATCACAGACCTGCGCACACAGCCGGGCGCTCATGACGAAAACGAAGCGCTCGCGAAAAGCCTTGAACTCCACCAGTTCCGGCAGGCCCTCGCAGCGGCGCAAGAGGTTCTGCGTCGGTGTGGTCGGGTCGGCATCGCGTTCGATGTCACCGAAGATCCGGCGCCGGCCGGGCGGGTGCGGCAGCCGTTGGCCGGACCATGCGTTGCGCGCCATCGGGCTTAGTCTCCTGCCGATGGGCGCAGCGCGGTTGTGCATTCCCGGGCGATCTGCAATTCCTCATTTGTGGGGATGACATAGGCCGTCACGCGGCTGCCTGGCGTGGTCAGGCGCGTTTCGCCCTCGGCGGATTCGTTTGCGGCGGAATCGATTTCGATGCCGAAGAGCGCGAGGCGTTCGAGGACGGCGGCCCGCAGGGCAGGGTTGTGTTCGCCGATTCCGCCAGTGAAGGCGATGGCATCGAGGCGTCCCATGCCGGCGGCATACGCCCCGACATATTTCACGAGGCGTAGCGTGACGATATCGATGGCCGCGCGGGCGGCTGCGTCCCCTGCGGCGGCGCGGGTGACCACGGCGCGGAAGTCGTTGTCACCGGTCAGGCCGAGCAGTCCGCTCTGCTTGTTGAGGGCGGTGTCGAGTTCGCCGATGCCGAGGCCGGCGGTGCGCGCGAGGTGGAAGGGAATGGCCGGGTCGATGTCGCCGCACCGGGTGCCCATGACCAGGCCCTCCAAGGGCGTCATGCCCATCGAGGTGTCGACGGAGCGACCGTCGAGCACCGCGCAGGCGCTGCAGCCATTGCCGAGATGCAGGACAACCGTCGCGAGGTCCGGCCGTCCGATCAGCGCGGTGACGCGCTCCGAGACGTACTGGTGGGAGGTTCCGTGAAAGCCGTATCGCCGCACGCCATGCTCGGATTCCCAGGCACGGGGGACGGCATAGGTGTAGGCCGCGGGCGGCAGCGTCGCGTGGAAGGCGGTGTCGAAGATGGCGAACTGCGGCACCTGCGGGAAGAGTTCAAGCGCCGCCTCAATCCCGGCAATATTCGCCGGATTGTGCAGTGGGGCAAGGGGATTGAGAGCGCGCAAGGTGTCGAGAACGACCGCGTCAATGCGCGTGGTGCTCTGGAATCGGGTGCCGCCATGGACCACGCGATGACCCACCGCGATGGGTGGCTCCGCGCTCAGGTCGGGGCCGTGCTGATCGAAGGCTGCACCGACCGCCGCCAGGGCGGCCGGCATGTCGACCAAGCCGCCGGTGCTTTCGTGGTCCTTGCCGCCGGCCGTATGCCGGTGCCGCCCCCCGCTCGGCTCGCCGATCTGCTCGACGAGGCCCTTGGCCAGAACCGCACCGGAATCGGGTTGCAGCAGTTGGTATTTCAGCGATGAAGACCCCGCATTGAGGACCAGGACGCGTTCCGTGCTCATTCTTGGCCCCCTGCCTGGATCGCGGTGATCGCGATGGTGTTGACGATGTCGCGCACCAGCGCGCCCCGCGAGAGGTCGTTGACGGGGCGACGCAGGCCTTGCAAGACCGGGCCGACCGCGACGGCATTGGCCGAACGTTGCACCGCTTTGTAGGTGTTATTGCCGGTGTTGAGGTCGGGGAAGATGAAGACCGTCGCCTGGCCGGCCACTGGACTGCCCTGCAATTTCGTGGCGGCGACCTCCGGGTCGATCGCCGCGTCGTACTGAATCGGCCCCTCGACGAGCAGGGAGGGGTCGCGTTCCTTGACCAATTGGGTTGCGGTGCGCACCTTTTCGACATCAGCCCCGGAGCCGGAGGCGCCGGTCGAATAGGACAGCATGGCGACGCGCGGCTCGACGCCGAACTGGCGGGCGGTCGCCGCAGAGGACAGGGCGATGTCAGCCAGGTGCTCGGCTGTGGGTTCGGGGTTGACCGCGCAATCGCCATACACCAGAACGCGATCCGCCAGGCACATGAAGAAGACGCTGGAGACGACGGAGACGCCCTCGACGGTCTTAACGACCTCAAGGGCCGGGCGAATGGTGTGCGCTGTCGTGTGGTTCGCGCCGGAGACCATGCCATCGGCATCGCCCATCAGCACCATCATTGTCCCGAAGTAGGCGCCATCGAGCAGTCGGTCGCGCGCGATATCGATGGTCACGCCCTTGGCCGCGCGCAGCCGAGCGTATTCCTGCGCATAGCGCTCGTGATGCGGTTCGGTGTCGGTCGAAAGCACCTGCGCCGCAGTCAGATCCAGGCCCAAGTGCTCAGCGCGGGCCCTAATCTGCTCGGGGTTGCCGAGGATCGTCAAGCGGGCAGCGCCCCGTGCGAGGATCTGTGCGCCCGCGGCGAGGATGCGATCGTCGTCGCCTTCGGGCAAGACGATATGCCGGTTCACCGCCCGAGCCGTTGTGATCAGGCCCTGCTCGAACATCAGCGGCGTGATCGCTCCATTCGCGGTGGCGCCGAGGCGCTCGATGAGTGCGGTCGCATCGACGTGCTCGGCGAAAAGGCGTTCTGCCGCCTCGATTTTGCGCGGCGAATCCGGGCGCAGTGTGCCAGCGACGTCAGCGAGCGCGGCAGCGGTCGCCATGGATCCGCCGCGACACGAAATGACCGGCAGGCGCGGCCGCAGACCGGCAATCAGTTGCTGGACCTGCGGACTCGGCAGGAAGCCGCCATTGAGAAAGAGAGCGGACGGGCTCGGGAAGGTGTTGGCGCCATCGGCCAGGAGCAGGCTGAGCAGAACATCCTCGCGATCGCCGGGGGCGACAACGGCCGCCGACGGCAGCAGTCGATCCAGGACGTGCGGCATCGTCATCGCCGCAACAATCAGCCCGATCGACTCGACATCCAGCCGCTCCGGGTCCCCATACAGAAACTCGCCGTCCACGCGCGTCATCAGCTCGCGCACGGTCGGTGCGCTCAGGAGCGGCTCGTCGGGCACGGCATACACCGGGACCTCACCGAGCGCGGCCTGCGTTGCCGCGCGCACGGCCGCGAGATCGGCTCCGACGCGGTTGACGATGACGGTCAAGACTTGGGCGTGGTGGGCGCGCGCGTCCGCAACCATGACCTCGGCGGCCCGAGCAACCTCCTCCGGCGAGAGCCCCATCGCGCCCACCACCAGAACCATCGGGGCGTCGAGGTGCGCTGCAAGCGTGGCATTGGTGCTGAACTCCGTGGGGGTGGGGACCCCGGAGAAGTCCGACCCGACAATGACCATCGTCTCGACTTCGCTCGCCGCGGCGTGGAAACGACCCACCAACTCGGTCATCGCGGCGGCCGGATCGGCGAGCACGCGATCGGTCGTGATCCCCGTTGCGGCCGTGAGGTCAACGGGCTGCGCCAAGCGCGAGGCCAGCAGCGTCAGCACCGGGTCGGGCTGAGCGCTCCCGGCAACGAAGGGACGAAAGATCCCCACCCGCCCCGCGTGCCGGGCCAGGGCCGAGACCAGACCCATGGCGATAGCGGACTTCCCGGAGCGCGCCTCAGCGGCGGCGACATAAACGCGCGTCGACATACCGCCAGCGTAGGCGAGAACGCACCGGCTCAGGGGGCCGGTGCGCTCTGGGATAGCAGGTGGTGGGGCCTTAGGCGGCGATGCGGATGCCGGCGGCGGAGCCCTGGAAGGTGCGGCGGTGGTAGGCCGCGAGGTTGTCGGTGAGGACATCCCGCACGAGTTCGGCCTGCGGGCCGTCCTCGCGGTCGACCGCGGCGAGGATGTCGTCGATGTCGGCGGGGGTGGAATAGACGGACAGGAGACGCTCCATGTCCTTGCGGGCCGCCACGGCCTCGTGGCGAGCCTGAATGCTCTGACGGATGTGCTTGATGCTCATGACATCCATGGTGCGCTGGCGACCATCAATGCGTCCAATAGCGGAGTGACAACTCTCGTATGTCGTATCGTCATGGGTTGTGGATACCGAGACCCTGCGTTGGTTTCAGCATGTCGCCGACGGAATGACGGTCACCGAGGTGGCGCAGACGTATGCCGTGAGCCAGCCCGGCGTCTCCCGCGCCCTGGCCCGGTTGGAGGAGGAGCTGGGAACGCCCTTGCTCCAGCGCTCCGGGCGGGTGCTTCGCCTGACGCACGCCGGGGCCGAGTTCAAGGCGCATGTCGACAAGGTGATGGCGGAGTTCGACGATGGGGTTGCGGCCATCGAGCAATTGCTCGACCCGGGAAGCGGGATTGTGACCCTGGGCTATCCGCTCAGCCTCGGCGCCTGGCTGGTTCCGGATCTCGTGCGCGCCTTTCGGGAGCTGCATCCGCGCGTGCGAATCCTCCTGCAGCGCACCTCGATCGGCGAACGGGGCGCCATCTCTCGGCTCCTCGCGACGCGATCGATCGACCTGGAATTGACGACCGAGCGTGTGGCCGGGCCCGGGATCCAGTGGCGCCCGGTGCTCATCGAGCCGCTCTATCTCGCCGTCCCCCGCAATCACCGGCTCGCGGCTGCGGCGACGATCGACCTCGGGGAGGTCGCGCAGGAGCCCTTCGTCATGCGCCGCTCGCCCTCGGGGATGCGGGAACTGGCCCTAAGCCTGTGCGTCCGCGCCGGCTTCGAGCCGGAGATCGCGTATGAAGTCGATGACCTCCCCACCGCCCGCGGCCTGGTAGCCGTAGGCGAGGGCGTCTCCATCGTTCCTTCGCTCGGTCGAGCCGCGACGGCCCGTGGTGGCCGAGTGGCTTTGGTGCCGTTGGCGGACCCCGAGGCCCGCCGCGAGATCGGGCTGGCCTGGCACAGCGAGCGGCGCCTCTTGCCCTCGGCGCGGGCCTTCCGGCGCTTCGTCCTAACCCGCGCGTCGGCGTGACGCAGAGCACGCCAGAATCGTTGAAAGACCAGCCGTCCGGTCCGTGTCCCTGCGGGGGGCTCTCGGCCCGGCTTGGCAGACTGGCCGCAGATCCCGGTGCGCCGGCGTCGCGGGTCGCGACACGGCATACCCCAGCCACCACGGAAGGGCCTTCGCCATGCCGCCTCGCTCGCGCGCCAAGGGCGCGACCGTCCTCGCCCTCGCCAACCAGAAGGGCGGCGTCGCGAAGACCACTTCGGTCGCCTCGCTCGGGGCGGCCTTCGCCGAACTCGGCAAGCGCGTCCTGCTGGTCGACCTCGACCCGCAGGCCTGCTTGACCTTCAGCCTCGGCATCGACCCGGACGAGGTCGAGGCGTCGATTCACGACGTCCTGACCGGCAAGGCCGATCTCGCAAATGTCATCCACGAATGCGCCGACGGCGTCGACCTGGTCCCCAGCTCCATTGAGCTCGCCGGCACCGAATCGGTGCTGCTCGGCCGCCCGGGCCGCGAGTACATCCTTCAGGAAGTGCTCGCCGGCGTCGCCGCAGATTACGACATCATCCTGCTCGACTGCAGCCCGAGCCTTGGCGTGCTGACCCTCAATGCGCTGACCGCGGCGCGCGGTCTGATCATCCCGATGCCCTGTGAAATGCTCGGCCACCGCGGCGTCGGCCAGTTGCTCGACACGGTCCGCGATGTCAAGCGCATCCTCAACAAGAAACTCACGGTGATCGGCGTGCTGCCGACGATGTATGACAGCCGCAGCGCCCACCAGCAGGACGTGCTGGCCGATGTGGGGGAGCGTTACTCCATACCCGTGCTCGCCCCGCCCATCCCGCGCACCGTCCGGTTCGCCGAGGCGCCGGCCGTTGGCCGCTCGATCCTGGAGACGGCGCGCACCTCCAAGGGGGCCCAGGCTTATCGAGCGGTGGCCAAGGATGTGCTGAGCCGCCTCTGACTCAATAGGTTGGGGGTATGACGACCCACATCCCCGCCCTGATCATCGACTCCGTTGGCGCGCCCTTCCGGCAGGGCCTGATCGAACGCCGCGAGCTGCGCCCCGACGACGTGCGCATCGACATCGCCTTCGCCGGCATCTGCCACAGCGACATCCACACGGTCCGCGAGGAGTGGGGGCCGTGCATCTTCCCGATCGTCACCGGTCACGAGATCGCCGGCGTCGTCGCGGAGGTCGGCTCGGAAGTCACGAAGTATGCCGTGGGTGACCACGTCGGCGTGGGCTGCCTGGTCGACTCCTGCGGCGAATGCGATATGTGCGTCAAGGGCAGCGAGAACTTCTGCGAGCGCGGCGCGGTCGGCACCTACAACGCCAAGAACTATGACGGCGAGGTCGCCCAGGGCGGCTACAGCCAACAGATCGTCGTCTCCGAGCGCTTCGTGCTGCGCGTGCCGGACAGCATTCCGCTGGAGCAGGCCGCGCCGCTGCTGTGCGCCGGCATCACGATGTACACCCCGCTCAAGCGCTGGGGCGCCGGCCCGGGCAAGAGCGTCGGCATCATCGGCATGGGCGGGCTCGGGCACATGGGAGTCAAGATCGCGGCCGCGATGGGCGCCGACGTCACGGTCATCTCCCAGACAATGTCCAAGGAGGCCGACGGCCGCGAGTTCGGAGCGGTGGACTATCGCGCGACGGCGGAAAGCACTGTTTACAAGGACCTGCGGGGCACCTTCGACCTCATCGTGTGCACGGTGTCCTCTGAATTGCCGCTGGATAAATACCTCGGCATGGTCAAGCCGTTCGGCGCGCTCGTCCTCGTCGGCTTGCCGCCCGAGCCGCAACAGCTCGCCGTCTGGTCGCTGATCGGTGGAGACAAAGTCCTGACCGGCTCGAATATCGGTGGCATCCCGATCACCCAGGAGATGCTCGACTTCTGCGCCAAGCACCAGATCGCCGCCACCGTCGAGACGATCTCGGCCGATCAGGTGGCCGAGGCGTATGACCGCGTGGTCGACTCCAAGGTCCGCTACCGCTTCGTCATCGACACGTCGACGATCGTCCCGGAGTAGCGCGCGGGTCTCGGTCGACGATTTCGTCCTAACTCGTCCGTTTCGTCGTGAGTCCTACCGCACGCGGTAGGACTCACGACGAAACGGACGAGTTGTGTCCGAATGTGGGAGTCAGAGGAGCGGGGGAGTCAGACGACCTACTCGGCGGCGGCCTGACCTGAGCGGGTGCGGCGGCGATTGCGGTTGCGGCGCGGCCGGTTGGCTCCGGCTTCGGACGACTCCCCGCCGCCCGCCGGGCCGGCACCCTCGCGGCCGGAGTCGTTGCCCTCGCCACGCGAGCGAGCGCCCCGACCGTCACGGCTGCGGCCATCCCCGCCACGACCCTCGCCGCCGCGTCCACCCTGGCCCCGTCCAGCGCTGCGGCCCTCGCCGGAGCGGCCGCCGCGACCACGGCTGCCGGACTTGGCCGGGCCTTCGATGTCCTCGATCTCCTCGGCCGCGAGGCCGGCGCGCGTCTGCTGCGCCTTGGGCAGCTTGCCCTTCGCGTCGCGGGGGATGTCGAGATCGGCATACAGGTGATCGGAGGAGGAGTAGGTCTCCACCGGCTCGGGGATGCCCAGGTCGAGTGTCTTGTTGATCAGGCCCCAGCGAGGGATGTCGTCCCAGTCGACGAAGGTCACCGCGACGCCGGTGTTGCCGGCGCGGCCGGTGCGGCCGATGCGGTGCAGATAGGTCTTCTCGTCCTCGGGGCACTGGAAGTTCACGACATGCGTGACATTGTCGACGTCGATGCCGCGGGCGGCGACATCGGTGGCGACGAGGATGTCGACCTTGCCGGTGCGGAAGGCCCGCAGCGCCTGCTCGCGCGCTCCCTGCCCGAGGTCACCGTGGATGGAGGCTGCTGCGAAACCGCGCTCGGTCAATTCCTCGGCCACCTTGGCCGCCGTGCGCTTGGTGCGGCTGAAGATCATCGTCAAGCCGCGCCCGCGCGCCTGCAGGATCCGCGACAGCATCTCGGTCTTGTCGAGGGCGTGCGCGCGGTAGACGAACTGCTCGATCGCCTTGACCGTGTGCTGGTTCTCGCCCTCTTCGCTCATCGCGCGAATGTGGGTCGGCTGCGTCATATAGCGGCGAGCCAGCGCGACAACGGCACCCGGCATCGTCGCGGAAAAGAGCATCGTTTGCCGGCCCGCGGGCGTCAGCGCCAACAGCTTTTCGACATCGGGCAGGAAGCCGAGGTCGAGCATCTCGTCGGCCTCGTCGAGCACGACGATGCGCGCGTGCCCGAGGTTGAGGTGCCCCTGCCCCGCAAGGTCGAGGAGGCGGCCAGGGGTGCCGACGACGACATCGACACCCTTGCGCAGCGCCTCGACCTGCGGCTCGTAGGCGCGACCGCCATAGACCGTCAGGACGCGCACCCCGCGCTGGGCACCCGCGCGCTCGAGGTCCTTGGCCACCTGGACCGCGAGTTCGCGGGTCGGGGCCACCGCGAGGGCCTGCGGCTTGCCGGGGGCGGGGAGAGCGTCATACGCGGCGCCGTCCTTGGGGGTGACGACCCGCTGCAGCATGGGGATGCCGAATCCCAGGGTCTTGCCCGTGCCCGTCTTGGCCTGGCCGATGATGTCGTGCCCGCTCAGGGCGACCGGGAGGGTCATGGCCTGGATCGGGAAGGGGGTGATGATCTCGTGCGCGGCGAGGGCCGCGACGATGTCGTCGTGAACGCCGAAGTCGGCGAAAGTCTGCTCGGACATGGATATGTCGTCTCTCGATCGGGACCGCCGCCGGGAGGGGCGGTCGGAGGAGGAGCCGATCGGAGGTCTTCGTCGCGAGGAGTTCGCGGTGGGGGCCGGCCCGTGCCGGCGCAGTGATTCGTGCCGACCGGGCACCAACTGCTGTTGTGCTGAGCAGTTTAGCCGTATGCCGTCCGCTCCCGGACGATTCGTTCGCGGCGCGCGCCAGCCCGGCTTTCGGCTGGCGTGGCTAGAGTGCGCCCGTGCCGGATTCCGTGGAGACCTCGCCCGCCTATGCCGCCGCGGTCGCCGACCTGCTGGGGATGCTCGCGTATGCCGAGCTGGCCGCCTGCGCGCGGCTCGCCGCGGACTCGGATTTGGCACCCACCGTTTCGGCGCGGGTGGCCCTGGCCCGGATGGCGGGCGCTGAACTGGCGCACCACGACCTGCTCGCCGCCCGGATCGTCGAGCTGGGGGCTGATCCCGAGGAGGTGATGGCGCCCTATGCCGAGGCCTTCGCCGCCTTCCATGACCGCACTCGGCCAAGCACCTGGCTCGAAGCCGTGGTCAAGGCGTATGTCGGCGATGGCATCGCCGAGGACTTCGGCCGCGAGATTGCCGCCTTTGCGGATCCGCGCAGCCGGGAGGTCATTGAGGGATCGTTGAGTGATGAGGCGCGCAATGCCGTGCTCGTCGAACTTGCGCGCGCCGGGATGACGGCCGACCCGCAGGCGGTCGGGCGGCTCGCACTGTGGGGGCGACGCCTGCACGGTGAGGCCATTTCCTCGGCGCAGGCCGCGGCGGCCGAGCGCGACGGGCTCACGGCGCTCTTGACCGGACAGTTTGGTGGTGATGGGCTTGATCTCGCGCGCCTCGGCGAGCTCTTCGCGCGACTGGCGACGCGGCATACGGACCGGATGGCTGCCCTCGGCCTGGACGCCTGAGCCAACCCAGTTTGACCGCGCGGCCCTCCCGTCGAGTTCGGGAGACACGCCGAGCGGCGGCCCGGTTCGTCGGCGTGCTTCCCGAACGCGACCGCCGGCACAACCCTCCGGGTCAGGACGATCGACCAAATGACAGCGGGCCCGACGACCACTTGGTCGTCGGGCCCGCTGGCGCTATGGCGAGATTCAGCGAATCTGCTTGCGGCCCGCCATATTTCCGTAGAGCACGATCAGGCCCGCGGCAACCGCGATGCCCGCGAGGAACGGGATGAACTGGAAGCCACCGTTCTCGTTGCTGTAGCCCAGCTGGTAGACGATGAAGGACGCGATCAGGGACCCGAGGATGCCGATGATGATGGTCAGCGGCAGGGAGATGCCCTGCTTGCCCGGGAGGGCGAGGCGGGCGAGCCCGCCGATGATGGCGCCACCAATGATGGCCCCGATGATGGTTCCGATCACGGAACCGCTCCTTTCCGAAGAGCCCAGGATCGGGCCGAGGGTGCCCGGGGGTGTCCGAGCCGTTCACACCAATGCTTGCACGCTCAAATACCTTCCCGGGGGATTGGCGTCCCATGAGTTGGGGAGCGTTATTTCCTTGTGATGACAGGCAATCTGCCGAGCGGTCAGGCGCCGAAACCGACGCGACCCTTGTGCGACTCGCCGATATCGACATACCCAATGGCCGCGGCCGGAACGATGACCACGCGGCCCTTCTCATCTTCGAGGCGCAAGGGCGTGCCATCGGCGACGGCGGTGCGCACGAGTTCTTCGACCCTCAGGGCCGTCTCTTCGGGCTCGATGCTGACCTCGCGGGCGATATTCGCGATTCCGATCTTGACTTCCACGATCCACTCCTTGAAAACAGGGGATGACGATGTTGTTGTGGGGGAGTCAAACACACGGCGCCGACAGACCCTTCCCCGCCCCTCTGGACCCCTGCTGTGGCAGAGCCCGCGAAGCCTTAGCCCTCGCTCGCGGCGGGGCGGGCCGGCTGGCCCCCGACGCCTCGCCACGCCAGCCGACCAATCACCGTGACGGCGACGTCCAGGGGCAATGTCTGGTCGCGTAGCCAGGCGCGGGCCGAGACCTGGGACATCCCGACGAGACCCTGCGCGACGAGCCGGGCGATCGGCTGCGGCAGCTCGGTGTCCAGCATGATCCGGCGCGAGATCGCCTCGACGCACTGATCCGTCGACCAGCTGATGCGCTCGCGGACGGCGGCCACTTCGTTCAGGTCAGATTCGAAGACGATCCGGTAGGCGCTGTCGTCGCGGGCGACGAAATCGAAGAAGGCCCGGATGCTCGCGTGCGTGCGGTCCTTGTGGTTTTCGGTGCTCTGGAGCGCGCTTTCCACCAGTTCGACCAGGCTCGCGGTGTGCTTGTCGACGAGCGCGAGATAAAGCTCCAACTTGCCTGGAAAGTGTTGGTAGAGAACGGGCTTCGACACACCCGCTCGCTCGGCGATATCTTCCATGCCCGCCGCGTGGTAGCCCTTTTCGACGAAGACCGCCTGGGCGGCTTCCAACAATTGGGCTCGCCGCTGCATACGCGGGAGCCGCTGCCCGCGAACCGCGTCAGGGGCGGTGCCTTCGAGTGCCATTCCGGCACCCCCTTTACGCCAACACAATGAGTCGCGGTCATCCTAATGAGTACGCTCGCGAGGTGCAGGAACCTTTGACAGAGCGGGTCGGGCTCGATGCGGCCGCCCGGCGCAGGTATGCCCGCCACCTCCTGCTCCCCGAGGTCGGGGTTGCCGGCCAGGAGCGACTGATGGCCGCCCGGGTCTTGATCGTTGGTGCCGGTGGCCTCGGAGCCGTCACCGCGACCTACCTTGCCGCCGCCGGGGTTGGGGTGATCGGGATTGTCGACGACGATCTCGTGGATGAGTCGAACCTGCAGCGGCAAGTCATTCACGACACCGCATCGGTGGGTATGCCGAAGGTCGCCTCCGCGGCCGCCCGCCTCGCCGCGATCAACCCCTTGGTGCAGGTGGAGACTCATCAGGTCCGGCTGACGGCCGACAACGCGATGGACCTCTTCAGCGGATACGACATCGTCGTCGACGGCGCCGACAACTTCGCGACGAGGTATGTCGTCGCGGACGCGTGCGCCCTGCTCGGCCGCCCGCATGTCTGGGGATCCATCCTGCGCTTCGACGGGCAGGTCAGCGTCTGGGCACCCCCGGTCGGCCCGTGCTATCGCTGCGTTTTTCCGGCGCCGCCGGCGCCCGGCAGCGTGGCCTCCTGCTCGGAGGCGGGGGTGCTCGGGTCGCTGTGTGCATCCGTGGGGTCGGTGCAGTCGACCGAGGCCATCAAGCTCATCACCGGGATCGGCCGGCCGTTGATCGGGCGCCTCATGGTTCATGACGCGCTCGCCGGCACCTGGGGCGAGATTGCTGTTCGCGCCAATCCCGCCTGCCGGCTGTGCGGGCCGAACGCGCAGATCACTGCCCCACAGGACCCCGAGGAGGTATGCCGGGTGCCCGGCACCCCCCCGGACGTGCCCGCGGGTGGCGGCGAGCGGCATACGGCCGAATCCCTCGCGCAGGCGCTCGCCGAGGACGATTCCTTGGTGCTCGTCGATGTCCGTGAGCCCGGGGAGTGGGCGAGCGGGGTGATCCCTGGGGCGCTCTTGCATTCGGTGGGACGTATGGAGGAATTGGCCGTCCCGACGACGGCTCGGGTCGTGCTCTATTGCGCGGCGGGTGGGCGGTCAGCAGCGGGCGCCGCGCGCTTGCGGGCCGCCGGCTTCACGGATGTGTCCGATCTCGAGGGGGGAATCACGGCCTGGCCGGGTCCGCTCGACGTGCCCCGCTCCTGAGGTCGCTGGACGACACGCCGGGGCCGAACGCCCAGGTGAGCGGGGTTGTCAGTGCCGGGTGATGACATAGGTCCATGACGTCGACCGCGCTGCACCGAGACACCGTGGAGGTGGGCCTCGATCCCGCCTGGGCAGCCGCACTCGCCTTCCGCGGACCGCTGCTGCGGGTCCTCGGCGGCCCGGGGACGGGCAAGACGCACCTGGCCGTCGAGATCATCGCGGAGCGAGTCCGGGCCGGCGAGACCGAGGCGCAGAACTGCCTGCTCATTGCTCCCACCCGCCGGGCCGCGGCCAGCGTGCGTGACCAGGTCACCCGAGCCGTCGGCGCGACGACGCGCGAGCCACTGGCCCGCACGATGGCCTCTTTTGCCTTCGGCATTGTGCGGATGGCGGCCATTCGCGAGGACCTTCCGACACCCTTCCTGCTCAGCGGCGCCGAGCAAGACGCGGTCTTGCGCGAGCTGTTGGACGGGCATGCCGCGGATCAAAGCTCCGGGCCGTTCTGGCCGGAGCATCTGCAGGAAGCCCTCACCACTCGCGGCTTCCGCGCCGAGCTGCGTGACCTGCTCATGCGCGCCGTCGAGCACGGACTCGATGCCGAGACTCTGACCCGACTCGGCCGCGAGACCGGACGCGAGGAATGGGTTGCCGCCGGGGCGATCCTGGATGAATATGACCAAGTCACGGCCCTCTCGCGCCCTGGTGCCTATGACCCGGCCTGGCTTGTGACCGGCGCTTGCGACGCCTTGGAGCTGGATCCGGATCTACTCGGAGAGCTGCGCGCCATGGTGCGCCTGATCGTGGTCGATGATGCGCAGGAACTCGGCGCTCCCGGTGCCCGGCTGCTGCGCGGGCTGGCCCAAGCCGGCATCGAGGTGGTGCTCATCGGCGACCCCGACGCGGCCGTGCAGACTTTCCGCGGGGCTGACCCGCGCTTGTTCGTCGACGATGCCTCGATCCGTCCCGCGACGGCGAGCGTGGTGCTGACCCGCGGATTCCGGCTGAACTCGTCCGTCGCCGCGGCCGATGCCCGCATCACGGCGCTGATCGGGGCCATCGGCGGCGGGCGCCAGCGGGCTGCTGCCGCCTCATTGGTGGCCGATGACGGCGACCAGGCTGCTGATTCTGTGCAGGTCCACGTCTTTCGGTCGGCCGCACAAGAGGCGACGCATATCGCCGATTCCCTGCGTCGTGCCCACCTCCTGGATGGCATTCCCTGGCGAGATCTGGCAGTCATCGTGCGCGGTCAGGGCCGAGCTGATGTCGTGCGGCGGGTGCTGGCGGCGGCGCACGTCCCCGTCGCGGAAGCCGATAGCGATCTGCCGCTCGCGGATGAGGATGCCGTTCGCCCCCTCTTGGCCCTGATGCGCGCCGCGGCCGATCGGGTGGCCCACTGCCTGGCCGCCAGCGCCGATGCGCTCGCCGAGGACCCCGACGCTGGCTGGTTCCTGGCGCCCGAGGTTGCCCTCGACCTGCTCACCTCGCCCTATGCCAGCGCGGACGCCGTCACCTTGCGCCGCCTGCGCCGGGGCTTGCGTCGGCCCGCGCTCGCCGAGGGGTCGGCGGCACCGGCGGATCTGCTCCTCGCCCGGGCCCTGGCCCGGCCCGCCGACCTGACCGAACTCGGTCCGGAGGCGGCGGGCGCGCGGCGCATCGCCCGGATGCTGGCCGCCGCGACCGAGGCGCTGTCCGGCGGGGCGTCCGGCGCAGGCGGAGTGCCTGGCTCGGGTGGATCGGCACGCCGGGCCGTCGCCGCCGAAGACGTCCTGTGGGCTACCTGGGAGGCCGCTGGCGTCGCCGATCGCTGGCGGGCTGAAGCGCTGGCCGGCGGACGCGCCGGCGCGCGAGCCGATCGCGACCTCGACGCGGTGATCGCGCTGCTGGCCGCCGCCGGGGACTTCGCGGACCGGCTTCCGGGGATCGGCCCGGTCGCCTTCGCCGATCACCTCGCTGGACAGGATGTCGCGGCAGACACCATCGTCGTGCGCGGCGCCGACCACGATCGAGTTGAGGTGCTGACGCCGCACGCGGCCGCGGGTCGGTCCTGGCGCCGGGTGCACATTGCAGGCGTCCAGGAGGGTTCCTGGCCCGATGTCCGGGTGCGTGGCTCGTTGCTCGGCTCCTCGGACCTCGTCGATGTGCTGGCCGGTCGCGAACGCTCGATGCGCGCCGCCCAGACGGCTATCCGGCACGACGAGGCGCGCCTGTTCCATGTGGCGCTGACCCGGGCAGCCGAACGGGTCCAGATCAGCGCAGTGCGGGATGCGGACGACCAGCCCTCGCCCTATCTCGACATCCTCGACCCAGGCCTGGCCGACCGCGGCTTCACGGTCCCCGACGCACCCCTAACCCTCGTCGGTATGGTGTCCGCCCTGCGCCGCACAGTCGCAACACCCGCGCCCTCGCCGAGCGCCCGAGCCGCACGCGCGCTGGCGGCTGCCACCTTGGCTCGCCTGGCCGAAGCCGGGGTGCGGGGCGCCGATCCGCGCAGCTGGTGGGCGCTGCGAGAGGTCTCGGACCAACGACCGCGGGTCGATCCGGACGAGGTGGTGCCAGTGTCGCCATCGGCCTTGCAGACTTTCGAACAATGCCGGCTGCGCTGGTTGCTGACGTCTGCCGGCGGCGAGGGACCTTCGGTCGGCTCGGCCGCCCTCGGCACTCTGGTGCATGACGTGCTCGCCGAATGCGGCGACGCGGATCGCGAGACGCTCTCCGCCTGGGTCGATCAGTGGTGGCCCCGGCTGGGCTTGCCGGCGGGCTGGACCGAGCGAGCACACCGAGCCAAGGCGCAGGCGATGATCGAGCGCGCCGCGCAATATTTCGAGGAGTCGGCGAATCAGGGCTGGCACCGGCTCGGCGCCGAGGTCCCGTTCTCCGCCAGCTTCGGACGAGCCCAACTCGGCGGTGTCGTCGACCGGATCGAACGTCATGACGACGGCCGGGTCCGGGTGATCGACTACAAAACCGGATCAGCCAAAGTGCCCGTCGCCGATCTCGCCCGCCATCCGCAACTCGGGGCCTACCAAGCGGCGGTCGAGGCTGGCGCTTTCGAGGGGGCAGACACCAGCGCTGGCGCGGCCCTCGTGCACATCGGCAAAGGCGGGATGACCGGAAAGTGGGTCCAGGAGCAAGGCGCGCTCGCGGCCGACCCCCAGCCCGGCTGGGCCCGAGACCTGATCGAGAGTTCAGCCGAGGGCATGGCCGGAGCCGATTTCCCCGCGACCCGCAACACCGGATGCGACCGGTGCCCGGTCCGCACGTCTTGCCCCGCCCGCGCCGAAGGCTCGGGGGTCGTATGACGAGTCCAGGCCTCAGCGCCCTCGACATCGCCCGCGCACTCGGGCAACCCCGCCCGACATCCCAACAGCAGCAGATCATCGAGCATCCGCCGACCCCCCTTCTCGTGGTGGCTGGGGCCGGCTCCGGCAAGACCGAGACGATGTCGGCCCGGGTCGTGTGGCTCGTCGCCAACGGCCACACCCAACCCGAGGAAGTCCTCGGCTTGACCTTCACCCGCAAGGCCGCCGCCGAACTCGCCGGGCGGGTCACGGCGCGCTTGCGCAGCCTCGCCGACGCCGGGCTCTGGCGACCCGATGAGGCCACCGACCTGCTCAGTGCCCCGCCGACGGTCTCGACCTATCACGCCTATGCCGCCCGGCTGGTCCGCGATCACGCGCTCCGGCTCGGGCGGGAGCCGGACGCGCGCCTGCTCTCGGAGGCCGCCGCCTGGCAACTCGCGCAGGAGGTCGTCGCCCAGTTCGACGGGCCTTTAGAAGACCTCGGAAAGGCCGAGAGCACGATGACGGCGGCCGTGGTCGACCTGGCAGGGGAGATGTCGGAACACCTGGTCACCGCCGAGCAGCTGGAGGCCTGGCTCGTGGGCATCCGGGCGCATCTCGAGGGTTTAGCCGCTGGCGCCGGGCTGCAAGCCGCCGGGAAGGCACTGCACGAGGCCATGGCGGGCAAACTCGCGCTGCTGCCCGTCGTCCGACGCTATGCCGAGACCAAACGCGACCGCGGTGCTATGGATTTCTCCGACCAGATGGCGCTCGCCGCAACGCTGGCGGGCCGTTTCCCGGAGGTCGGCCGACTCGAACGCGAGCGTTACCGCGCGGTCCTGCTCGATGAGTTCCAAGACACCTCGCACGCCCAACTCGAATTGCTGTCCGCCCTGTTCGCCACCGACGATGGGCCCCACTGCGTCACCGCCGTCGGCGATCCGAATCAATCGATCTACGCCTGGCGCGGTGCCAGTGCCGCAACACTCGCGCTCTTCCCGAAAGCTTTTGGGCCCAAGGGCTCGCCGGATCCCGGGAGCGTCGACCTACCACCGGTTCCCGTTCTGCCGTTATCCGTCACCTGGCGCAACGCCCAGAACATCCTCGACCTCGCCAATGCGGTGGCCGAGCCGCTGCGGCGTCATGCCGCGGTGCCCGTCGAGCCTCTTGCCGCTGCTCCAGATGCGCCGCAGGGGAGAATCGACATCGCGCGCGTGCCGACAACGGCGGATGAAGCCACGCTTGTCGCGCGGTGGATCGCGCAGCGCCGCGCCGAGGGGGCACAGTCCGCCGCCGTCCTGGCCCGGAAGCGTTCCCAATTCGATGTCATCGTCGCCGCGCTGGAAGCCGAGGGGCTGCCGGTGGAGGTCGTCGGGCTTGGCGGCTTGCTCGTCACCCCCGAAGTCGGGGATGTTGTCGCGCTCCTCAGCCTCGCGCATGATGCCGCGCGCGGCGATCGGCTGATGCGCTTGCTCACCGGTCCCGTATGCCGACTCGGAGCGGCGGATCTGACCGCCCTCCATGCCTGGGCGCGCCGACACCAACATCCGGCGAGCCGCAGAGGGCCGGGATCGCGCGGCAGCGATCTCTCGGATGCCGCGGCCGATCGCGTCTCGCTCGTGGAGGCCGTGACCGACCTGCCACGCCTGAACGCCAGTGAACGCCTTACGACCGGGATCAGCCCCACGGGCCTGGAGCGGCTCGGGTCGCTGGCCGTGGCCCTGTCTACCCTGCGCAGCGTGTCCGGTGGCGGCTTGGTGGACCTTGTCGCCGAGGCGGAGCGGGCGCTCGGCCTCGATATCGAGGTCCTCTCGCGGCCGGGCTATCCGCCGGGGGTCGCCCGGGCGCACCTGGACGCCTTCGAGGATGTCGCGGCGCAGTTCGCCCTGTCAGGGGATCGCCCGACGCTCGGGGGCTTCCTGGCGTGGCTCGACGCGGCCTTGCAGGAGGAGCGCGGCCTTGACAAGGGCATCCTCGATGTCGCGCCGGGGGCGGTCCACGTCCTGACCGTGCACGCGGCCAAAGGGCTCGAATGGGATGCCGTCGCCATCCCCGGATTGATCGAGTCCACCTTTCCAGCGCATTCCGGGTCGACCTCGAGCCTGGACAAAGAAACCGGCCGGTGGAAGGTCAACGAGCCGAACGACTCGGCGTGGACGGTGGGGCTCGGCGCACTGCCATACGACATGCGCGGCGACCGCGCCTCCCTGACCGCCCTGGCCTGGCGCTCGGCCACCGATGGCAAGGATCTGGAGAAGCGACTGAGGGAGTTCAAGGCCGCGGCCGGCCAGGCGGGCATCGCCGAGGAACGCCGCCTGGCCTATGTTGCCTTCACTCGCGCCCGGCATTCAATGCTCCTGACCGCTCCCGTGTGGGGCAGCACCAAGACGCCCCGCGTGCCCTCGCGCTTCCTGCGCGAAGTCCGCGAGGTCCGTCCCGACCTGCTGACGGTGCTGCAATGGGAGGACGATCCTGCGGTCGACGCCCCCAATCCGCTGCTGGCCGAGCCCGTCACGGCGCCATGGCCCCTGCCGTCCGTGGGCGATCCCGGAGTGCGCGTGGGGGCGGCCTTCGTCGACGACGCCCTCGCGGCACCCGAACGCCAGGATGCCCTCGACCCGGCCGTCGAAGTGCTGCTGGCGGAGCGCGCCGCTCGGGCGTCCGGCGCCGAGACCTTCGCGGCGCGATCGGGCTCGGCGGGTAGTTGGCGGGTGCTCGACGCGCTCGGAGGCCACGTGAGCACCTCTCAGTTGGTGGCGCTGGCGCAGGATCCGGAGGTCTTCGCCGAGAACATTCGCCGCCCGATGCCGACCCGGCCATCACCCGCGACCCGACGCGGCACCGCCTTCCACGCCTGGATCGAGCGGCATTACCGCCGGGCCTCGCTGCTGGAGCCGGACGACTTGCCGGGTAGCGCCGATGATCCCCTCGACGCGGGCGGTGACCTCGCCGAGCTCACGGCGCGCTTCCTCGCCTCCGAGTGGGCCTCGCAGGAGCCGGTCGAGGTCGAGGTCATGGTGGAGACGGTGATTGCGGGCGCTGCCGTGCGCGGCCGGATCGACGCAGTCTTCCCCACGCCGGAGGGCGTCGTGATCGTGGACTGGAAGTCCGGACACCCGCCATCGGGCGAGGCCGCGCACGCGGCGGCCGTCCAGTTGGCGGCCTACCGCATCGCCTACGCCCGGCTCCGAGGCCTGGATGTGCGAAATGTCGACGCCGCCTTTTATTACGCCGCTACCGGCCAGACTCGCAAGCCAGCGCTGCGGGACGAGGCAGAATTGAGCGCGCTCGTCGCGACACTTCAGCCGTGAGCGCGCGAGCCGACGGGGTGCGGGGACGTCATACGGCATAGCGTGGACCCGTGACGCGTACCCCCTTCCAGCTGGCTGCCCTGGCGAGCGCGGCCGTCCCCGGCCTCGATCCGGTGGCCGCCGGGCCGTTTCCGCTCGACCCCGGCCATGCGATCGATGTCGCGAGTGTCGAGGACGGACAAGGCCGGTCCTGGATCGTGCGCTGCTCGGCTTCGCCGGCCGCTGCCGTCGCGCTCGATGCGGGGGCCGCCGCGGCCGCACTGGTCGCGCGGCGCCTCGGGGTGTCGGTCCCGCTCTCCCGCGGCACCTTGACCCTCCCGGAAGGCGGACGCGTCCACGTGCACGTCGCCATTCCCGGGCAAGGACTGCGGCTGTCAGCCCTGGAGCCACAGTTCGCGATCGCGTCAGCCCTGGGCAAACTCATCGCCGGCCTGCACAATCTCGAACCCGAGGTCTTCGAGGACGCCGGATTGGAGACCTACACCAGCGATGAATACCGCCAGCGACGATTGACCGATCTGGACCGGGCTGCCTCGACGGGGCGCGTGCCAGCGGCGCTCCTGACCCGCTGGGAGGAGGCGCTGGAAAATGTCGCGATTTGGCAGTTTGTGCCGGTCCCGATCCACGGCGCCCTGGCGGGCCGCCATGTGCTCGTCAGCCTGGGCGACGACGGCGAGGCCGTGATCCGCGGCGTCGTCGGGTGGCGGCGGGCCAAGGTCGCCGATCCGGCCGATGACTTCGCGGCCCTCGTGCGGGAGGCCGACCCGCCCGCCGTGATCGAGGTGGCACGCACCTATGCCCGCTCGCGGACCACCCGCCCAGACCGGCATCTGTTGACCCGCGCCAAACTCGTGAGCGAACTTGCCTTTGTGACAGACCTTTTCGCCGCTCTCGCGGCGGGCTATCCCGAGGCAGTCGATTATGCAACACACACCTTGCAGCAGCTCGCGGACCAGGTCGAGGGAACCGACCTGATCCCGGCCCCGCCGACCCGGCCGGTGCCGGTCGCGGAGCCCTCCGAGCCAGCGCCGGAAACTGAGGAGCAGAGCACCCAGCCGGTCCCGACGACCGAGGCCGAGGACGCCGAACCCACTCGGTAGGCTCGGCCGGTGCCGATCGACCTGCCCGCCCGCGCCCGCGTCGTCATCATCGGAGGCGGGGTGATCGGGTCCTCGATCGCCTATCACCTCGCGCACGCCGGGTGGAACGATGTCGTGGTCCTGGAGCGCGACCGCCTGACCAGCGGAACGACCTGGCACGCCGCCGGGCTGATGACCACCTTCGGCAGCACGAGCGAGACCTCGACCGACATTCGGCTCTACGGCCGCGATCTCTACGCCCGCCTCGAGGCCGAGACCGGGGTCGCGACCGGCTTCAAAGCGGTGGGGCTCATTGAGGCCGCGGCCGACGCCGATCGGCTCGAGGAGTACCGCCGCGTCGCGGCCTTCCAGCGCCGCCTGGATCTAGAGATCCACGAGATCGGGCCGCGCGAGATGAGCGAGCTCTTCCCGCTCGCGAAGACCGACGACCTGCTCGCCGGCTTCTATGTCCCGGGCGACGGCCGGGTCAATCCCGTCGACCTGACGATGTCGTTGGCGCGGGGGGCCCGGAATCTGGGCGTGCGCATCATCGAAGGGGTCAGCGCCGAGAAGGTGCTCACCCGTCCTGGGGTGGGTGGTCAGCAGGTCGTCGGCGTCGCCACGAGCGCGGGGGACATGGAGGCGGAGTATGTCGTCAACTGCGCCGGCATGTGGGCGCGCGAGGTGGCGGCGCGCAATGGGGTCATCGTCCCCAACCAGGCCGCGGAGCACTACTACCTGATCACCGAGCCGATCGCCGGCATGAGCCCCGACGCGCCGGTCTTCGAAGATCCAGCCGCCTATGGCTACTACCGCGAGGAGGGCGGCGGCATGATGGTCGGCCTCTTCGAGCCGCGGGCAGCCGCGTGGGCGGTGGACGGCATACCCCGCGACTTCTCCTTCGGCACCCTCCCGCCGGACTGGGAGCGGATGGGGCCCTTCGTCGAGCGGGCGATGGCCCGCGTCCCGGCCACGCTCGATGTCGGCATTCGCACCTTCTTCTGCGGACCGGAGTCCTTCACCCCGGATCTCCTTCCGGCGGTGGGGGAGGCGCCCGGGGTGCGGGGCTATTTCGTCTGTGCCGGAATGAATTCCGTCGGCATCCTGTCCTCCGGCGGTTGGGGCAAGGTGATGGCGCACTGGATCACGACCGGTGCTCCCGATGTCGACATCACGGCCGTTAATGTCGATCGCTTCCGCGACTATCAACTCGATCCCGCCTACCGCGAGCAGCGCACCGCCGAGATCCTGGGCACGGTGTATGCCGCCCACACCCCCGGCATCCAACTCACCACCGGGCGAGGCATTAACCGGTCCCCGGTCCATAACCGGCTCGTGGCGGCCGGTGCCTACCTGCGCGATGTCAGTGGCTGGGAAAGCGCGGATTGGTATGCCGGACAGGGTCTTTCGCCGTCAGCCGAGCCAGGATGGGGGCACCAGCCGTGGTTCGCGCAGTGGCGAGCGGAGCATACGGCGGTTCGCGAGCGGGTCGGCCTGATCGATATGTCGTTCATGGCCAAGTGGCGCGTGACCGGGCCCGACGCCAGCGCCGTTCTCGACTGGCTGAGCGCCGGAGCGGTCGCCGAACGGGACGGCCGCATCACCTACACCCAGTGGCTCGACGATGACGCCCGGCTGCAAGCTGACCTCACGGTCACGCGCCTGAGTCAGCAGGACTTTCTCGTCGTCGCCTCTGACACGGCCTATGGGCACGTGGAGAACCTGCTCCACCAGGCGGCAGCTGGCCGGGACGTGGCGCTTGAGGATGTCACGACAACCCTGGCTCAGTTCGCGCTGCAGGGCCCGAACTCGCGCGCTACGCTCGCCGGCCTCACCGAAGCCGATCTGAGCAATGACATCTTCCCGTTCCGCACCGCAGCCCGCCTCACGTTGGCTGGTCGAGACGTGATCCTCGCGCGCACCACATATGCGGGGGAGCTCGGCTACGAAATCTACGTGCCGAACGCCGAGGCCCTCGCCGTGTGGGACGCGATCGTGGACGCCGGTGCACCCCACGGTCTTTCGCTCTACGGACTGAAGGCGCTCGCCAGTCTGCGGATGGAAAAGGGCTACCGCGACTATGGCCATGACATCGACAACACCGATGGTGTGTATGAAGCGGGCCTGGGTTTCGCCGTCGCCCTCGACAAGGGTGACTTCCGGGGCCGGGAGGTGGCGGCGCAGGCGCGGACCGCACCTGCGCGCCGGCGCATCGTCTCGGTGCTCTTGCGCGACCCCGCATCGCTGCTCTTCCACGCCGAACCCGTGCTGCGCGATGGGGCGTTCGTCGGCTATCTCCGCGCCGCGTCATACGGCTGGACACTCGGCGGTGCGGTGGGTTTGGCGATGGTCGAGGCGCCGGAGGCAGTCACTACCGACTGGCTCGACACCGGCACCTGGGAGGTCGACGTGGCAGGCCGCTGCGTGCCCGCGATGGTGTCGTTGCGCCCGCTTTACGACGCGCGAAGCGAGCGAATCCGGAGCTGACGTGAATGTGACCCAGGTCACATTTATCGGACGCAACCTCTTTGCCGCATGCGGCGTCTTTTAACTGTGACGGCACCGCTGGGGGGCGGGCCGTTTCGGCGGTGGGTCTCGTGGGGACGCGAGACCCACCGCCCATGTCTTCGGGAAACTGTGCCGAAGCAGGGAGCGGCGAAGGCCCTCGGTGAGAACACTCACCGAGGGCCTTCGTCGTATGCCAGCCACGTCAGACCGGCGTGCTGGTTCAGCGGGCTGCCGCGACCTTCTCGCGCACCTCGCCGGAGATGTCCGGCTCGTTGGCGCCGGTGATGACCGCATAGGTCGCGCCGACGATCAGGGCACCGAGGATCGGGGCCACCCAGAAGAGCCACACCTGCGCGGGCGCGCCATCGCCATTGAAGAAGGCGACGGCCGTCGAGCGGGCCGGGTTGACCGAGGTGTTGCTGATCGGGATGGAGATCAGGTGGATCAGGGTCAGCGCGAAGCCGATCGCGATCGGCGCGAAGCCGACCGGGGCGCGGCCGTCGGTCGCGCCGAGGATGACGTAGAGGAAGATCGCGGTCAGCAGGGCCTCAGCAACGAAAACCGCCGTCAACGTGTAGCCGCCGGGGGAGTGGGCTCCATATCCATTCGCCGCCATGGACCCGATGCGGTCGAAGCCATCCTTGCCGGAAGCGATGACGAAGAGCGCGGTGCCAGCGACCAGGCCGGCGACGACCTGCGTCACGACATAGGCCGGGACATCGCGCCACTCGAAGCGCTTCGCGGTGGCGAGGCCGATGGTGACGGCCGGGTTGAAGTGGCCACCGGAAACGTGCCCGACGGCATACGCCATCGTCAGCACGGTCAGTCCGAAGGCGAGAGCGACACCGGCGAAGCCGATGCCCATCTGAACCGGCGTCGTCGCCGGCGCGGCGACGATCAGGCGCGCTGCTGGCGCGGGACGAGCACCTCTTCATACAGCAGCAGCAGACCGGCGGCGACGGGGATCGCGAGCAGCGCCCCGATCACACCGAGCAGAGTCCCCCCAGCGAGCGCGGCGACGACCGTGACGGCGCCGGGGACCGAGACCGTGCGCGCCATGATCTTCGGCGCGATGACGTAATTCTCCAACTGCTGATAGATCAGGTAGTAGACGCCGACGATGATCGCGCTGCGCGGGGAATCGAAGAACGCGACGAGGCACACGAGCACCGCACCGACCGTCGCGCCAACCATCGGGATCAGCCCGAGGAAGCCGACGAGCACGGCCAGCACCGCGGCATACGGCACCCCAACGATCCGCATCATGATGTAGGAGCAGATGGCGTTGATCGTCGCGACCGTCACCTGCCCGATCGCATAGGCGCCCGTGCGGCGCATGATCTCCTCCGACAGGGGCTCGACGCGCGGGCGACGGGTCGCCGGGACCATCGCGTAGGCCGCCCGCTTGACCGTGGGAAGAGAGGCGAGGAAGTACAGCGTGAGGATCAGGATGGTGAAGACCTGGAAGAAGCCATTGGCGAGCGCCTTGCCGGCACCCAGCACGCCGCCGAAGACGCGGGAGAGGAAATCGCTATCCGTGAGCCGGGAGTTGATCTCGCTCTGGAGCTTGTCGACGATGTCGTAGTTCTCATCGAGCCGCCGCACCCAGGCCGAGTTGAGGATCGCATCGACATAATCCGGGGCGTTGGTGAGCAGTTGGCTGCCCTCCGAGATGACCGGGGGTATGACGAGACCCCCGAGGAGCCCGAAGACGACGAGCACGCCGGCGAAGACGACCGCGACGGCGCGGGAGCGCTTCAGGTTCTGTCCCTGCAGCCACTCCACGAGCGGGTTCAGCGCAAGGGTGAGGAAGAAGGCGACCAACAGGATGGTCAGGGTCGACGTCAGCCGTCCGAGGGCATGCCACAGGCCGATCGCCAGCAGGGCGCCGATGGCGCCGACGAAACCGATGTAGAGGGGTGAGTACCTATTGATCGGCTGCCCGGCCGGGCCGAATCGGCTTGCGCCGGAGGGTGTTTCCGCGCCGGGATGCAGGCCGTCTTCAGTCGCTGCCGGGGTATCGCCGGCCTGCGCGTGGCGATGTTGGGAGTCCCGCAGGGCGGCGCGCTGGCGTCGCTGGAACTCTCGATAGCGTTCGAGCCGGATGTCCTTCACGAACGCTTTCCTCCCCTGGCGACATCGGACCGTCGGTGGCCCGAAAGCCAGCCGACGGTCCGAGAGTAGTCGCGAGGCCGTCCCGGAAGGGTCAGGCGTCGCGGAAGCGGTTGATCCCGTCGTCGAAGCGGGCCCGCTTGTCGGGGTCCGTCACGCCCAGGCCCGCCTCCGGCGCCAAGGTGAGAACGCCGACCTTGCCCTGGTGAGCATTGCGGTGCACATCCAGGGCGGCCTGCCCGACCTCATCGAGCGCATAGGTCTTGGACAGGGTCGGGTGGATCAGCCCGCGGTTGATCAACTCGTTGGCCTCCCACGCCTCGCGGTAGTTCGCGAAGTGGCTGGAGATGATGCGCTTAAGGTTCATCCACAGGTAGCGGTTGTCGTATTCGTGCATATATCCCGAGGTCGAGGCACAGGTCGTGATCGTCCCGCCCTTGCGGGTGACATAGACCGAGGCGCCGAAGGTCTCGCGGCCCGGGTGCTCGAAGACGATATCGACGTCATACCCTCCGGTGAGCTCGCGGATCTTCTTGCCGAATCGCTGCCACTCCTTGGGATCCTGCGCGGTGCCTTCGTCATTCCAGAAGCGGTAGCCCTCGGCGCTGCGATCGATGATCAGCTCGGCCCCCATGCGGCGGCAGATCTCGGCCTTTTCCGGCGAGGACACCACGCAGATCGGGGTCGCCCCACCGGCGAGCGCCATCTGCGTCGCATAGGACCCGAGTCCGCCGGAGGCACCCCAGATCAGGACCCGGTCGCCGAGCTTCATCCCCGCGCCATTCTTGGAGATGAGCTGGCGGTATGCCGTGGAGTTGACCAGCCCGGGGGAGGCCGCCTCCTCCCAGCTCAGGTGGGTCGGCTTGGGCATCAGCTGGTTGGCCTTGACGATGGCGAGCTCGGCGAGCCCGCCGAAGTTGGTCTCGAAACCCCAGATCCGCTGCTGCGGGTCCATCATCGTGTCGTTGTGGCCGTCGGCGTCCTCCAACTCCACCGAGAGGCAGTGCGCGACGACCTCGTTGCCCGGCTGCCATTTGGTCACGCCCGGCCCGACGCGCAGGATGACGCCCGCGAGGTCCGATCCGACCACGTGATAGGGCAAGTCGTGGCGCTTGGCGAACTCGCTCGTGCGGCCATACCGCTCCAGGAAGCCGAAGGTCGGCACCGGCTCGAAGATGCTCGTCCACACGGTGTTGTAGTTGATCGCGCTCGCCATCACGGCGACGAGGGCCTCGCCCGGCGCCAACTCCGGCACCGCTACCTGCTCGACGTGCAGGCTCTTGCGCGGGTCCTTCTCCTTGGTCGACATTCCCTCGAACATGCCGACCTCGTCCTTGTGGACGGTCGCGGCGCGGTAGCTCTCCGGGACGGCGAGGGCGGCATAGGCCGCGCTACTCCGCTCGCCGGAGGTGATCGCGTCGAGGATCGATTGAATGCTCACGGGGGTCTGGCTCCTTGGCATCGTGGGCCCGAACGGGCTGGTCGTGACCGAACCTAGGTGAGCGCGGGGGACCGATGGTGCTAATGAGATTGCGGTCACCCGTGAACTGGGTCACGCGCGGCGTCGGCGCGAAATCGCTGCGGCGCAAGGGCGACGCTGTGCCATCCTGGTCGGCGTGAGCTATATCGCAGGGCACCCGCCGAAGGTTGAGCGGTCGTACTGGCCGCCTGCGCTGCAGTTTGCCTTGGCGGTTGGTTTGCTGGGGCTGGGCCGGTGGGCGGATCTGCATGCGCCGCACGCGCGCACCACGGATCAGTGGGCCTTCAACAGCCTGGCCCTGTGCTGTTATCTCCTCGGTCTGCTCTTCTTGCCGTTCGCCCTCGCGGCGCTGGTGAAGGTGATCCGCAACCGCCGCAAGGACTTCGAGATCGTCCGCCGCTGAGGCGTCGGTAGACGTCGGCAGAACCGTCGCGCGATGCCCTGGGGCGAGCGTCAGTCGAGTAGTGGGGGCGCGACGGACAGATGGCGATGCCCTGTCGGCGTGGTTACCTCGGTCACGTGGGTATGCGGGCCGGCTCCGTGCCCCTGCGGCGACTCGAGAACTCGCGTGGTGAAGCCATCGAGTTCTTTGGTGTAGTTGCAGCGGGCGCAGAGTCCTTGCCCGTTGCGCAGGCTGGTGGGTCCGCCGTCGGCTGCGGGTTGGATGTGGTCGGCGTGGCGGATGGTGGCGTCGCAGTATGGCGTGCGGCAGGTGTCGTCGCGCAGGATGAGGGCGGCCCGGAGTCGGGGTGGGAAGAGCCTCGCGCTTGCGTCGAGGGCCAGGAGGTCGCGGGCGTCGGGGCTGGTGAAAACCCGGGTCAGGAAGACCTGCGCGGGCTCGGCTACTCGAGTGCCATCCCGGAGCCCTGCGCCCGGTGGGGACGAATCGTGTTGGGGTGGCGTGGGTTTCGCAGGATCGGGCGGTTCGCACCCGTGGAGGAGGAGTCGTCGAGCCAGTGACGCGGGGAGTATGCCGTGTCCCGGGATCCGGGCGGGTGTCTCGGTGCTCCGCGGCCCGCGCGTAGCGGTAAGTCCTGGAGTCGGGTGGACGCTGTACGCCGGGTCAGGCTGGGCGCCGGCGCCGCTGGGGGCCCGGCCCTCCGTGGTGTTCTCGTCGGTCATCGCGGTCTCACCAGTGGCGACGGAGTCGGTAGTCCTTGTGTTAACGGTCGCGGGCTGCGTCGCGAAGAGGCTTTCGGCGGGCATGACGAGGTTGAGGGCGACGGGACAGGCTTGGCCGGGTGTCAGTCCGGCGAGCCACCGCAGCGCGGCATCGGCCATCACCTGGGCGTGGGTCCGCTCATCCAGCGGATCCGCCGGCGTGTCGGGGGCGCCGGTTTCGTGATGGCCGGCGACCACCGCGGTGGCGTGCCGATGCAAGGACGCGTACGCGCCGACGATCCCCGTCAAGGGTCCGAAGATCGACAGGTACGCCATCCCGTCCGGAGCGGGCCGGGTCCATACACCCCGTTCGGACATCGCGCGTTCGTGTTTGGCGACGATCGCGGCGGGGTCGAGTTCCGCGGCGTACCGCGCCGCCGCGCCGGCGAGTTGTTTCAGACTCGACGTCGCCAGCCGTGGCGCGATCAACTCATCGACCCGGGCCCGCAACTCCGGGCTGAGGACATTGGTTTCCCGGACGATCGCGGCGGCGCAGCGTTCGTCGATGACCCCGGCGGTGAGCGCGGCTTGTGTGTGCGGCATCCCCGGCAGCGCGCGGGCCAGTCCGAGCAGCCGATCGGCGGTCGCAGGCGAACACCGCCGAGCCAGCGCGATCTGTGGCGCGATGGAGGAGCGGGCTTTCGGCAGGGAGGCCCGGTTCGCGAGCGCCTCCCGCACCGTCGCCCGACCGAACTCCGCGGTCGCGCGGGCCTGGGTCGCCGCGATCGCGCCCTTGACGTGCTCAAGCCCGGCGATGAAGTCGATCAACTCCGCGAGGCTGGGTTCGTCGCCGGGAGTCTCGATGGCATCGGCGGCATGATCCGGCACGAGCCCAGCGAGCCAACCGATGAGTTCCCGCACCGCCGTGACCGGCGATGCCGCACCCGTCGAAGCCGCCGTCAGGTCCCCTGCCGGGTCGACAAACGCTGACGCGTCAGCGGGTGCAGTCCCCAGAAGCGACTCCGCTCCGCCGGTCAGATCATCGGCCTGCACTGGATGCGCATGGCCGGCCGGCAGATCGCCAGCGTCCAGCGCACACGCATGCCCGGCTGGCTGGTCGCACCAGCGGGGTTCGCTCGCGGCGAGCGCCCAGGACTCCCGCTCGTCGGCCTCGTCCACGTCATCCCAGCCGAGCTCGTCCTGCCACGCCTCGAAATCGGCGACCAACTCCTCGACATCCAGAGGCGGCCACCACGCGTCATCGAGCGGAGTCAACCCCTCACACCCACCCGCCGGGCGCAGCCCGGCAGCGGGCCCGAGGGGCCCGTCTGTGGGGTGCTGCGCCATCGCTGTCATTCTCAAATGGTACACCAGTTCGATCCAAGGCGCAACCATTTGATCAATGAATATTGCTGCTGGACAACCGAATTGGCCGCTGCTCGCCCGTCGCAAGGTGCCCGACGTCGTCAGTTTCGGCTGAGGTCGTCACGTCAACCTGACGAACTCAGCCGAATGTGACGAGCTCGCCCCGAGATCGTCACTTTGGTCGCCCTGCCCGCCCAGATCGTCGCGAGGTAAGCCCCCGGCTGCCGAGGTCGTCAGTCAGGCGAGGTCGTCAGTTTCGGTCGAGGTCGTCACGTCAACCTGTCGAACTCAGCCCAATGTGACGACCTCGCCCCGAGATCGTCACTTTGGTCGCCCACCGCCGCCCTGCCCGCCGCGCCGCCAGGCGGTCGGCGCGCCTCAGTGGCCGCCGTCGGCGGCGGGCTCGACGAGCTCGACCAGGATCCCGCCCGCATCCTTGGGGTGGATGAAGTTGACCCGGCTGTTGCTCGTGCCGCGCTTGGGGACGTCATACAGCAGGCGCAGCCCGCGCTCGCGCAGGGTCGCCCCCACCGTATCGATGTCCGCGACCCGATAGGCCATCTGCTGAATCCCGGGCCCGCTCCGGTCGAGGAACTTGGCGATCGTGCTCTCAGGGGAGAGCGGGGCGAGCAGCTGGATGCACGAGCCGGAATCGCCGACCGCCATCATCGCCTCGCGAACGCCCTGCTCCTCATTGGTCTCCTCGTGCAGCATCCGCATGCCGTACTTCTCCGAATAGAACGCGATCGCCGCGTCGAGGTCGGGCACGGCCACGCCGACGTGGTCGATCATCGTGAACAGGTCCGTGGGCAGGCTCGTCGCACTCATGATCTGAGCGTATGCCGCAGGCCCGCCCCCCCGCGCCCCGCGCGTGGCCCGACTCACGTAGTCAAGTGCACTGACAACCCGGTCCGCGGGATGTAAAGCTCCCTTTACGTAAAGCAAGCTTGACTCTCACTTAAGGGCAGGGGACATCGACATGACACTCACGACCTCCACCATCATGACCGCGCTGCGCAAGGTGCTCCCGGCGATTGCGTGCAGCTTCCCGCTCGCGCTCGCCATGGGGGCCCTCTTCGCATGGCGCAACCCCGAGCACCCGACCAGCGTGGCCGTTGCCGCTATGGCCGTGTGCTCCTGGCCGATAATCGCCACGGCGCTGCAGGTGTTGTGGTTCGATCGCAACGCCACGAATGCCGCGCTCGAATCCGGCCGCGGCGATGTCGAGACCGCCTGGTTCCAAGAGGCAGCGGCCACAGCTTTCTGGGCCACGATGGGCGGCCTGCTCTTTCTGGGCGGTATCGGTTCCGCCCTCCACCTTGACTGGCTAGCGCCAATCGGGCTAGCGCACGCGCTGGTCTTGGGGGTCGGCTCCTTCGCGCTGAGCTACCTGTGGCTGCGCCGTCGGGACCGGTGACGGGGTGGAGAACCGACTCGCCGAATTGCGCTCGGCGCACGGGCTGTCCCAGGCGGCCCTGGCCGAGGTGCTCGGCACTTCCCGCCAGACGATCATTTCCATCGAGCGCGGTCGATTCGATCCGTCCCTACCCCTTGCCTTCAAGATCGCCCACTACTTCGAGACCACCATCGAGCAGATCTTCACCCCAGACACCTAACCCCGCGGTCGCGCGGGTGGTGAGGGTCACCGTCTCGGGGAGGTGGGCCTGTCGGATGCGCTCGCTAGAGTCGACGGCATACGCCATCGCAAGAACGAAGAGGTTTGGCCATGTCGAACGACCCCACCGTCATCGTCGCCGGAGCCCGGACGCCCATGGGGCGGATGAGCGGCTCGCTGAAAGGCTTCAGCGGCTCCGACCTCGGCGGCTTCGCCATCAAGGGCGCCCTGGAGAAGTCTGGGGTCAAGCCGGAAGACGTGGACTACGTCATCATGGGGCAGGTGCTGTATGCCGGGGAGGGCCAGATCCCGGCCCGCCAGGCCGCCGTCAAGGCCGGCATCCCCATGTCCGTGCCCGCCCTCTCCCTCAACAAGGTCTGCCTCTCGGGCATTGACGCCATCGCCCTTGCCGACCAGCTGATCCGCGCCGGTGAGTTCGAGATCGTCGTCGCCGGTGGTCAGGAGTCCATGACCAACGCCCCGCACCTGCTGGAGAAGAGCCGCGACGGCTTCAAGTACGGCAATGTCACCCTGCGCGACCACATGGACTTCGACGCGCTCTCCGATGTCTTCACCATGCAGGGCATGGGTGGCCTGACCGAGTCCGCCAACACGGGGGAGCGGGCCGTCACCCGCGAAGAGCAGGACGCCTTCGCCGCGCGCAGCCACCAGAACGCCGCCAAGGCGTGGAAGGACGGCTTCTTCGACGACGAGGTCGTGGCCGTGCAGATTCCGCAGCGCAAGGGCGAACCGATCGAATTCAAGACCGACGAGGGCATCCGCGCCGATACGACGACGGAGTCGCTCTCCGGCCTGCGCCCGGCCTTCGCCAAGGACGGCACGATCACGGCTGGCTCGGCGTCGCAGATTTCCGATGGCGCGTGCGCCGTCGTCGTGATGAAGAAGTCGAAGGCGGACGAGCTGGGCCTGACCTACCTGGCGGAGATCGGCGCCCATGGCGTCGTCGCCGGCCCTGACTCGACCCTGCAGAGCCAGCCGGCCGAGGCCATCAAGGCCGCCTGCGCCAAGGAGGGCATCACTCCGGCCGATCTCGACCTCGTCGAGATCAACGAGGCCTTTGCCGCCGTCGGCCTGGTCTCGGCCCGCGAACTCGGCCTGGAGGAGGACAAGGTCAACCCGAATGGCGGAGCCATCGCGATGGGCCACCCGCTGGGTATGTCGGGTGCTCGCATCACCTTGACCCTCGCCCAGGAGTTGAAGCGGCGCGGCGGCGGTGTCGGTGCCGCGGCCCTGTGCGGTGGCGGTGGCCAGGGTGACGCGCTGATCATCCGGGTCCCTGCGGCGGGCTGACCGGCCTCACCCGACACCATCCACACACGGATCCGGCGCTCGTGCCCCGATCCCTCGACATCGACGCCCTGGCCGCCGGGGTGGCGCAGCGCGCCCCCCGGCCGCTAGCGCGCGCCATCTCGCTCACCGAGTCCGGCCACCCCGATGCGCGTGCCGTGCTCGCGGCCCTGCCGGCTGGGCGCGAGGCGCATATCGTCGGACTGACCGGCCCGCCCGGGGTGGGCAAGTCCACGACGACGAGCGCGCTCGTCACGACGCTGCGCGCGGCGGGCCGTACGGTCGCGGTCCTCGCGGTCGATCCGTCCTCACCCTTCACCGGCGGCGCCCTTCTCGGTGACCGGGTGCGCATGGGTGAGCACGCCACCGACTCCGGCGTCTTCATCCGCTCAATGGCGGCTAGGGGCCATCTCGGCGGGCTGGCCGCAGCCGTCCCACAGGCCGTCCGCCTCCTCGAAGCGGCTGGCTTCGACCTCGTCCTCATCGAAACTGTCGGCGTCGGCCAGTCCGAGGTCGAGATCGCCCGGCGTGCCGACACCTGCGTTGTCCTGCTGGCCCCGGGACTCGGAGACGGCATCCAAGCGGCCAAGGCCGGCATTCTCGAGATCGCCGACATCTTCGGGGTCAACAAGGCCGACCGCGAGGGCTCGGAGCACACCGTCTCCGACCTGCGGACGGGCATCCGGCTTACGGCTCGCCCGACCGGCGCCTGGCGCCCCACGGTGATCTCCCTCTCAGCACAGACGGGCCAGGGAATCGCAGAGTTGCTTGCCGCGATCGAGGAGCACCGCGCCCACGCCCAGCGCACCGGCACCTGGCAGCGGCGCCGCGCCGAGCGGGCGGCAGCCGAGGTGGAGGCGCTCGTTCTTGCCGCGATCACCGGCAAGGTTCACCATCAGGTCGCCGCCCGCCTGGCGACGGGCGACGGAGCGGCGAGCGATCCGCATACTCTCGCGGAGCAGATCCTCACCCACTGGTGAGCGGCGCTCACCACCGCCTTGCGTGCGGGGTGTCAGCGGCCGAGTCGATCCAGATGGCGTCGACAGTCGCGACGATTCACGACTCTGGAACGGCCGTGACGATTTTGTTATCTGCCGTGCCATAGGTCATCGTGGACGGCGTGTCCCTGCTCAAAAGACTCCTCGGAGTGCTCCTCGCGCTCGCCGGTCTGGTCCCGCTGATCGCGGGCAGTTGGCTCGCGATCCGCCTCGGGCCGTCCGGTACGGCGCGCTTCACACTGCCCGATCCGGGCAGCGTTCCTGTGCTCGTCTCGCCATCGGTTCTCAACCGGACCGACCTCGATGTCCGCATCGCCGTCGAGGCTCCCGATGCCGTCATCGGCGTGGGCACCCCGTCCGATGTCGCCTCCGTCCTGCGCTCCGCCGAGCACCGCGCGGTGACGGGCGTGCAGCTTCCCGGCTGGGATCTCGCGACCCGCACCGAGGGCAGCGGGCCGGCCTCGCGCCTCGGCGATATCGAGCTCTGGCGCGACCGTCAGCAGATCGCGGGGTCCGGCGAGCTGACGATCACCCAGGCGACCGCTCCCGAGTCGGTGCTCATCGTGCCGGGCGCCTCCCCGCTCAAATCGGTGACGATGAGTTGGGCGCATGACACCTGGTTCTACCAAGCCCTCGTGCTCGCCGCCGCCGGTGGCCTGCTGGCCACGGTCGGCTGGTTGCTCGCGCGCCCGGCTCGCCGGCCCCGGCCCGCCGCCTCTCAATCCATCACCGTCTCTGGATCCACCACCGAGGAGGAGCGATGAGTAGGCCCGCCCCTCGTCATACCCCTGCCTGGCTGAGCCGGCGTGCCGTCACGAACGGCCTGGTCGCGGTGCTCGGCCTCAGCCTGACTGGCTGCGGCCTGCCCGATCGCGTCGTCGGCCTGCACGACGCACCGGTCGAGAAGACCTCCGGCGCCGCCTATTCGGAGGCCGCGGCGCTGAGCATCGTCACCCGGGTCCTCACCGCGGCCGATGCGGCCTTCGCGAGCTCGGACGCGGCCCGCAAGACGCGACGCACTGTCTTGACCGGACCCGCGCTGCGCAGTGCCGAGGTGGAGAACCGCTTCGAAGATCGCTCGGCATCCCTGCGCACCCGCGGCAAGCCCACGGTCCTCGGGATCTCCGCGGGCCGGGACTGGCCACGCCACATCTTGGCGACGACCCTGGTCGACGGCGTCCAGGAATTGCATGTCCTGCGGGCCAACAGCCCGACCTCCCCATACAAGCTGTGGATCACCGCGCCGATGTTGCCGGGCGCGAGCCTGCCCACGCTGCCGCCGCTCGCCGAGGGCATCACCGTCGTCGCGGGCGACAAGGGCCTCGCGGCGTCCCCAACCGAGGTCTTGACGGCATACGGGCAGCTGCTGAACGTCCCGACGAAGACCAAAACGTCCAAGATCGTCACGACCAAGGATGCGTATGCCGCCGCCGTCGCCCAGGCGACCGCGGCCCAGCAGAAGGCGCTCGGCACGCTGGGGACCTTCACGCGCACGAACAAACCGGCCACCGAAACCTTGTCTTTCCGGCTGGCCGACGGCGGGGCACTCGTCTTCGGCCAGCTCGCCCGCACCGACCAGCTGGCGCCGACGTCCAAGGCCAAGCGGCTCGATCTGCCCGCCAACTTGGCCAAGCTTGCGAAGACCAAGTCCGTCACCGAGAGTCTGCGTTTGAACTGGCTGATGAGCGCGATCGCGGTCGTGCCGACTTCCGGCGCGGCCACCGTGATCGGGGTCGGGGAGCAGTTGCGCGGCATCGAAGCCGACTGAGCACTGGATCGTCGCAACTCAAGGGAATGGGATGATGACCCCATGACTCAGCCCGCTGTGCCCGGCAGCGCCACCCGTGGCGCCGTCGACCTAACCGGCCTGTCCACCGCCCCCGCCGCCTCGGCGAGCGGCGCCGCCCCGGGCGGCTCGGATCAGGTCCACGTCAAGGTCACCGACGAGAACTTCACCGAGATCCTCAACCGCACCGTCCGGGTCCCGGCCGTCATGGTTGTCGTCTCAAGTCGCCTGCCGGAATCGGTGGTTTACCTCGGCGAAGTCGTCGAGGTGGCCAAGACAATGCAGGGACGCCTGCAAGTGGTCTCGGTCCATGTCGACACCAACCCCGGCATTCTGCGGGCCTTGCAGGTGCAGTCCGTGCCCGTCACCGTCGGCCTGATCCAGGCCCAGGTGGTCCCGATGTTCGCTGGCGTCGCGCCCAAGGACCAGGTTCGCGAGATCCTGACGCAATTCCTCGACCTGGCCGTCCAGCAGGGCGTGACCGGGCGCATCGAGGTGGCCAGCGCGGCTCCGAGCGATGAGCTGCCTCCGCTGCATCAGGAGGCCTACGACGCAATCGAGCGCGGCGATCTGGCGGCGGCAGCGGCGGCATACGACCAGGCCCTCGTGCTGGATCCGAAGGATGCGGACGCCCTGGCCGGCCGCGCGACGGTCGCACTGATGCAGCGCACCGAAGGCGCCGACCTGGCCGGGGCGCGCGCTGCCGCGGCAGAGCGCCCGGATGATGTCGCGGCTCAAACCTTGGTCGCCGACCTCGATCTGCTCGGCGGGCATGTCGAGGATGCCTTTGGCCGGCTCATCGATCTCGTGCGGCGCACCTCGGGGGATGAGCGCACGGCGGCCCGGCAGCATCTGACCGAACTTTTCGACCTCGTCGGCAATCAGGACGAGCGAGTCAAGCGGGGCCGCACGGCCCTGATGAGCGCGCTTTTCTGAGCTCAGCGAGCTCCCGCCACCCGGCGTGATGGCTGATCCCGCGGTTCCGGTGAGGACTCGCGGTCGCAAGGTGGCCGTGGACCCCCGAAGTGAGGTTGGATACGGGGCATGGGTGCGCGCGTCGAACTTGCGGTCCCGGGGTCGGATTCGACCTTGGGTGTGATCCGCCATGGCCACTATGGCCGTCCGGTCATCGTCTTCCCGTCGGAGGCGGGACGGGCGGAGGACTTCGCCAACAACGGCATGCTCGAGGCCGTGCAGGACATCGTTGACGCTGGCCGGGTGACCTTCTTCTGCGTCGACTCCCTCGACCGCTTCTCCTGGTCGGCCTATGACCAGCCGACCGAAGAGCGAGCGCGCCGCCACCGGATCTACCACTCCTGGCTGGAACAGGCCGTGCTGCCGCATATCGCCTTCGAGATGGGCGGCTGGCAAAGCGACATCATCACCTTCGGCGTGTCCCTTGGTGCCTTTCACGCGGCGCATTTCACGCTGCAGCGCGCCGATGTGGCGCCCCTGTCGATCTCGCTATCTGGCAGTTATGACCCGACGAGCTGGCGGCCCTGGGGCGAGATCGGTGACGCGACCTATTTCGCCAACCCCCCGGCATACGTCTCGGGCGCGCAGGGCGACCACTTGCGGTGGCTGCAGTCGCGCGCGAATCTGCTCCTTGTCGTCGGGCAGGGGCCTTTCGAGTGGGAGCCAACCAAGTCCTATCCCTCCACCCTGGCCTTCGCAGAGGTGCTGCGCGAGAAGGGGATTCCCCACGAGCTCGATGTTTGGGGCCACGACAGCGCGCACGACTGGCCCTGGTGGCGCAAGCAGCTCGCGCACCATCTGCCTCGCTTCGTCTGATCCGCATACCCCCACCAAGGAGAAGATCCGTCCATGACGTCTCAGCGTGATCACCTCATCGGCCTGCTGCTCGGCGCGGAGGAGGACTGGCCCACCGCCTTCGAGTCCCTGGTGCGCCGGCTCGGCATAATCCGCACGACCGACGGCACGTCCCACCGGATCACGTCCGAGCGGGTGACGATCGAACCCTTCAATCTGCGCGACAAGGCGCGCCAGGATCTGTGCATCGACCGGCTCGCGTATTGGTACTACCACCCGCGCGAATGGCTGAAGAAGGCCGCGCTGATGGACGATGTTTATCTGCTCAACAGCCCCTTCACCTTCCAGTCCATGGAAAAGCACTCCGCCTACTGCGCGATGCTTCGGCTGGGCCTGAATGTGCCGAATACCGTTCTCGTGCCGTACAAAAACCCTGTCGACAATGCGCGCTGGGCCTACACCTCCGCGAAGTACAACCAATCCTTCGACCTCGACGCGCTCGCCGACGAGATGGGCTACCCCCTCTACATGAAGCCCTTCGATGGTGGCGGCTGGCGCGGAGTCTCGCGCGTCGACGACCGCGAGGGCCTGCACACCTCATACGACGAATCCGGCGAGATGCTCATGCACCTGCAGGAGTCGATCGACTATGACGTCTTCGCGCGCGCCTTGACGATCGGGCCCGAAACGATGGTCATGAAGTTCCGCCCCGAAATGCCGATGCACGATCGGTATGAAGTGGCGCACGACTTCCTGTCCGAAAAGGCCGGCACCGAGGCGATCACGATCAGCCAGACCGTCAACGCCTTCTTCCGGTGGGAGTTCAACTCCTGCGAGATGCTCGTCAAGGACGACATCGTCTACCCGATCGACTACGCCAACGCCTGCCCGGATGTTGCGGTGACCTCGCTGCACTACTACTTCCCGTGGGCCATGAAGTCGCTGCTGAAGTGGTCGGCCTTCTGCGTTGCCACCGACCGGGTCGCCATGACCCAGGTCGACACCGCCCCGTGGTTCGCCGTGGCCGACAACGACGATCTCGACTATGCCGCGAAAATCGTTGCCTACCAACGCCTTGCGGACGACCACTTCGACACCGCCCGCTACCGCGAGTTCTGCGACAGCGCCCTCGGCCATGTCGATGAGTTCGTCTATGAGTATGTGACGTCCCCCGAGTTCCGCTCGATGCTCACCTCGACCATCCAGCAGACCTACCCGACCCACGAGTGGGAGCGCTTCGAGGCGCACTTTGGTGGCCTGATGACCATGTGGGCCACCGACAACGCCCACCTCGCGAGCTGAGGATTCGCCCCCTGAGTGGCGTGGTTTAGCTCAGGGCGCGATCCAGGTCGGCGAGCAGGTCGCCCGGATCTTCCAGACCGACCGAGAGCCGGAGTATGGCGTCGCTCGGCTTCGCGTCGGCCGTCACGGGGCGGTGGGTCAGGCCGGCCGGGTGCTGGATCAGGGTGTCGACCCCGCCGAGGGAGACGGCGTGCGTGATGAGTTGCACGCGCTTGGCGACGGCAGCAGCGGCTTCGTAGCCACCGCGCAGTTCCATGGCCAGCACCGACCCGGGACCGGACATTTGCCGACCGATCAGCCCCTTGGGGTCATGACCGGGCAGCGAGGGGTGAAGAACACGGCGCACTGCCGGATGCTCGGCCAGGGCGGCGGCGAGGCGCGTTGCACTGCGCTGCTGATGTTCCACGCGCAGCGGGAGGGTGGGCAGGCCGCGGTGCAGTAGATAGGCACCCATCGGATGCAGGATCCCACCAGTGATCGCGCGGATCGGACGCACCATGGTCGCGATCTCGGCATCGCCTACGAGCACCCCACCCATGGCATCGCCATGTCCCCCAAGGAATTTCGTCGCGGAGTGCAGCACAATGCGAGCGCCATGTTCGAGCGGGCGCTGCAAGACGGGCGTCGCGAAAGTGTTGTCGACCAGCACCGGCACCTCACCGGCGGCGTCGGCAACGGCGCGGATGTCGACGAGATCCAGGGTCGGATTGCCGGGGGATTCCAGGATCACCAGTCCGGTCCGATCGGTGATGGTCGCCCCGACCTGGTCGGCATCGGCATAGGTGACCTCGGTGCCCAGGAGCCCGGTGGCCAGCAGGTGATCGGTGCCGCCATAGAGCGGACGCACAGCAACGACATGCGGGGTGCCCTTGGCGGCCAGCGCGGTCAGCAACGCGGAGACTGCGGCCATGCCGGTGGCGAACGCGACCGCCTCTTGCCCGCCTTCGAGGGCCGCGACGCCCTCCTCGAACCGGGCGACCGTCGGATTCCACAGCCGCGCATAGACATTCGAGTCACCCGTGCGAGGACGACCCCCGCCGCAAAGCTGGTCGTATGCCGCCCCGCCGGCCTCGACATCGGCCAGCGGATAGGTCGTGGAGAAGTCGATGGGCAGGGCGTGCACGCCGAGCTCGGTCAGGTCGGCGCGGCCGGCGTGGACCGCGGTCGTCGCGAAGTGGGTGGCAGACGTCGTTGTCATGCCCCCAGGTTCGCAGATCCTCCGACAGAACGGCTTCTCGGTCGAATAACTCATCATGACAAGCCTGGTCACCCGCGGGTGCTCTGAACAATCTCGCTAACATCGGCGGCATGTCGAAGGATCTGCGACCGGAGTCCGTGCTCGATGCCGTGGATGCGACGCTGCTCGCGGCGCTCGTGGAGGATGCGCGGCTGGCCAACAACCGGCTCGCCGCGCGGGCCGGGGTGGCCGCATCAACCGCCCTGCTGCGGGTGCGTCAACTCATCGATCGCGGCGTGATCCGCGGCTTCCATGCCGATATCGCCCCCGAGGCGATCGGGCGGCCCGTGCAAGCCGTCGTCGCGATCCGCCTACGGGCGCATGACCGACGGCATATCGACGCCTTCACCACGACCGTCCCCCGCCTGCCTGAGGTGCTGCAGAGCTTCCACGTCGCTGGGGACGATGACTACCTCCTGCACGTCGCCGTGCCCTCGGCGGCATACCTGCGGGACTGGATCCTCGATCAGGTGACCACCCACCCCGCCGTCGCGCACAGCCGCACCAGTCTCATCTTCGGCCACGAAACCGGCCACAGCGGCCCGCTGCCGGACTGATCGCCCGGCGGCTCCCTGCGAGCAACCCCTGTTAGCAGAGCTAAACCGAATCCGCGCACCTAGCAAGGTATGCGGATTCGACTTACCTCTGCTAGCAGAAGTTGCTAGACCTTCGCGATCACGCCGGGGGACTGCTCGCTCACGCGCCGAGCGCCGCGCTGACAACCTCGCGCGCCTGCTCCTGGACCTCGGCGAGATGCTCGGGGCCCTTGAAGGACTCCGCGTAGATCTTGTAGACATCCTCGGTGCCGCTCGGGCGCGCCGCGAACCAGGCGTTCTCGGTGACGACCTTGAGCCCACCGATCTTCGCGCCATTGCCCGGGGCCTCGGTGAGCTTGGCTGTGATCGCTTCTCCGGCAAGGCTTTCCGCGCTGACGTCGGCGGGGGAGAGAGCGCCCAACTTGGCCTTCTGCTCCCGGTTGGCGGGCGCGTCGATGCGGGCGTATGCCGGACTGCCGTGCTTGGCGGTCAGCTCGGCATACAGCTGGCTCGGGCTCTTGCCGGTCTTGGCCTGGATCTCCGAGGCGAGCAAGGCGAGCAGGATGCCGTCCTTGTCGGTCGTCCACACCGTGCCGTCCATCCGCAGGAAGGAGGCGCCGGCGGACTCCTCGCCACCGAACGGGCCGGAGCCGTCGAGCAGGCCGGGCACGAACCACTTGAAGCCGACGGGCACCTCCACGAGGCGACGTCCCAGGTCGCCGGCGACCCGGTCGATCATGGAGCTCGACACGAGCGTCTTGCCGACGAAACCGTCCGCGCGCCAACCCGGTCGGGCACCGCCGAAGAGGTACTGGATAGCGACCGAGAGGTAATGGTTGGGGTTCATCAGGCCGCCATCAGGCGTGACGATGCCATGCCGGTCGGAGTCGGCGTCATTGCCGGTCGCGATCTGGAACTGATCGCGCTTGTCGATGAGCGAGGCCATGGCCGAGGGGGAGGAGCAGTCCATCCGGATCTTGCCGTCCCAGTCCAGCGTCATGAACCGCCAGGTCGGATCGACCAGCGGGTTGACGACCGTCAGATCGAGCCCGTGCCGCTCAGCGATCGCGCCCCAGTAATCAACGGCAGCGCCACCAAGCGGGTCGGCACCGATCCGGATGCCCGCCTCGCGGATCGCCGGGATGTCGATGACATTCGGCAGATCGTCGACATAGGTTCCGAGGAAGTCGTATGCCTGCGCGGTCGCCCGGGCGCGCGCGAATGGGATCCGCTTGACCCCGGACAGGCCGGCGCGGATGTAGTCATTGGCTTTCGCCGCGATCCACTTCGTGGCATCGGTGTCGGCGGGACCACCATGGGGCGGGTTGTACTTGAAGCCACCATCGGTCGGCGGATTGTGTGAGGGCGTCACCACGATGCCATCGGCCAGCCCGATGCCCGCCGGCATATCGTCGACGCCGCCGATCTTGCCGCGGTTCGCGGTGAGGATCGCGTGCGAAACCGCGGGCGTGGGAGTGTAACGATCGCTCGAATCCACAAGCACCGTGACGTCATTCGCGACGAGCACTTCCAGCGCGGACGCCCATGCGGGCTCGGACAGGCCATGCGTGTCGCGGCCGATGAAGAGCGGACCGTCGAAGCCCTGCTCGCGCCGGTAGTCCACGATCGCTTGGGTCGTCGCGAGGATGTGGTCTTCATTGAAGGCCGTCTTCAGCGAGGTCCCCCGATGCCCGGAGGTCCCGAAGGCGACTTGCTGGTCGATATTGTCCGGGTCCGGCTTGCCGGTGTAATAGGCCGTGACGAGGTGGGCGATATCGACCAGGTCCGAGGGCAGTGCCACGGTGCCGGCGCGCTCGTGCATGTCAATCCTCCTTGGACGAATCCACCCGGCGGGGCGCGAGGTAGATCGCGGACAGCTTGGGAACCGAAAGGACAGCGGAATAAGGCTGGTTGTCCCATGGGCTGTCCTCCGCCGTGAGGACGACGCCGGCTTGAGATGGCGAGCCATACTCATCGAAGCCGGAGGTGTCGAGGATGACCTCCCACTCTCCGGCATACGGCAGACCGAATCGCATGCCGTCGCGGGCATTGCCGCCAAAGTTGATGATGGCCGCGATGGCACTTCCGTCGCCCCGGTCTTGACGGCCAAATCGCACATAGGACAACGTATTTCCGGCGTTGTCGTGCGGGTTGAGCCACTCGAAACCGGACGGATTGGAGTCCTGGGCCCACAGGGCGTCGTGCGCCTTGTAGATGCCGTTGAGCTCCTTGACCAGGTTGTGCACGCGATAGTGCGCGGCGTGATCGAGCAGCCACCAGTCGAGGGAACGACCGTCCGCCCATTCGGACGGCTGCGCGAACTCACAGCCCATGAAGAGCAACTGCTTGCCGGGGTGGGACCAGATGTACGCCAGATAGGCGCGCAAGGTCGCCAGTTGGTCGTAGCGGTGTCCGGGGATCTTGCCGAGCAGCGAGCCCTTGCCGTGCACGACCTCGTCGTGGCTGATCGGCAGGACGTAGTTCTCGCTATAGGCATACATCAGCGAGAAGGTCAGCAAGTTGTGGTGGTACTGCCGGTGCACCGGATCGCGCTGCAGATAGCGCAGCGAGTCGTTCATCCAGCCCATATTCCACTTCAGGCCGAACCCGAGACCGCCATTCGCCGTCGCCTTTGTGACGCCCGGCCAGGAGGTCGACTCCTCCGCGATCGTCACGATCCCCGGAGCATTCTTGTATGCCGTGGCGTTCGTCTCCTGGAGCAGCCCGATCGCTTCGAGGTTCTCGCGCCCGCCATATTGGTTGGGCAGCCACTCGCCGCTGCGCCGGGAGTAGTCGAGGTAGAGCATCGAGGCAACGGCGTCGACGCGGATGCCGTCGGCGTGGAATTCCTGCATCCAATAGAGCGCATTGGCGACGAGGAAGTTGCGCACTTCCTTGCGCCCGAAGTCGAAAATGTGTGTGCCCCAGTCGGGTTGGTCACCACGGCGGGGGTCCGCGTGCTCGTAGAGCGCCAGCCCGTCGAAGCGAGCCAGTGCCCATTCATCGCGGGGGAAGTGCGCCGGCACCCAGTCCAGGATGACGCCGATGCCGGCCTGGTGCAGCTTGTCGACGAGGTACTTGAACTCATCCGGCGAGCCGAATCGAGACGTCGGGGCGTAGTAGCCGGTGACCTGATAGCCCCAGCTCGGGCCGTAGGGGTGCTCCATGACCGGGAGGAACTCGACATGGGTGAAGCCGAGGTCCGCGACATAGTTAACGAGATGTTCGGCGAGCTCGACATAGCTCAGCCCGGCCCGCCATGAGCCGAGGTGGACTTCGTAAACCGACATCGGACCCGAGTGCGGATTGGTGCCGGCCTTGGCCGTCTGCCAGTCGCCATCGGACCATTCGTAACGCGAATCGTCGACGACCGAACCGGTGCGCGGCGGCACTTCGGTGCGGCGCGCGAGCGGGTCGGCCTTGTCGCGCTCGACATCATCGGCACCGCGGATCCGGAATTTGTAGGTCGAACCCGCGCCGACGCCAGGGACGAAGAGCTCCCAGATGCCCGAATTGCCGAGCAGGCGCATCGGGTGACTGCGGTTGTCCCAGCCGTTGAAATCACCTGTGACGACAACGGATTTCGCCCGCGGCGCCCAGACCGCGAAGGAAGTTCCGGTGACCGAACCCATCGGGCCGTCATACGACCGCACGTGCGAGCCGAGGACTTCCCAGAGGCGCTCGTGGCGGCCCTCATTGATGAGGAAGCGGTCGATCTCGCCAACGGTCGGGGCGAAGCGGTAGGGGTCGTCGTGCTCGTGCTCCACGCCATCGCCCCAGGTCGTGAGCACGCGATAGTCCAGCGCATCGCTCGCGCCGGCTCGCACGCCACTCCAAATGCCATCGGACTCGTGCGCGAGGTCGAGGATCTCGTCGTCCTCGAAGCGGACGCGGACGCGGTCGGCGAGCGGGCGCATCACCCGGATCCGCAGCCCGTCATCCTCGACATGCTGGCCGAGTAGGTCGTGCGGCTGCTGGTGTCGGCCGTTGGCGAGGGACCACCGGGCGCCGGGCAGGGCGCTAGGGGGAGTGGGCATGGTCAGTCCTCCTTGGGCGCTGCCGGGGCCGGCAGCAATCGGTCAATGGCGGCGAGGGGAATGTTCATCCAGGTCGGGCGATTTCGGGCTTCGTAGACCACTTCATAGAGCGCTTTGTCCACGATATAAGCCGCCAGCAGCGGTCCCGCATCGCGCGGGTCATGGCCGGCCACGCGGGTATAGCCATCGAGGAAAGCGTCCTGGGCGGCGCTCACCCAATCGCGGGCAGACACGCCGCGTGTCTGTTGCTCGATCGACCCACCGGCATAGTCAAAGGACCGCAGCATCCCCGCGACATCGCGCAGCGGCTGATCGGTGCGATTGCGCTCCGCCAGCGGCCGCAGCGGCTCGCCCTCGAAGTCCAGAAGCACCCAGCCGCGCTCGGGGACTTCGAGGACCTGGCCGAGGTGGTAGTCGCCGTGCACGCGTTGGAAAGCCGGCCACTCCGCCTTGGCCGCGGCGGCGAGGGTGGCCTCGATCGTATGAGTGTGTTGGGCAAGCGCCGGCACCTCTGCGAGCGCTCCCCGGAAGCGCGATCGCATCTCCTCGATCGTCTGGGCGACCCGGGCGGAATCCGCGGGCTCGGTCGGCAAATGCTGCGCGAGTATGCCGTGCACCTCCGCGGTGGCCGCGCCGAGATCCGCTGCGCGAGAGGTGAATTCGTCGTTCTGTCCAGCCGCGAGAAGAGCCTCTCGCCAGGCGTCCTGGGCCCCGGGGAGGAACTCCTGCGCGAAGGCCAAGTGTCCGTGCGCGAGCTCTTCGCCGTCACCACTCGGCCAGCTCCCGGCGACGGCTCCGAGGCTGGCGGGAACCCGCTCGCAGCCGGCGGCGGCGAGGGCACCCTGGAGGACGACGTCCGGATTGTCACCATCCGCGATCGCACGGAAGACCTTCGTGATCACCGGTCGTTCGGCGCCGGAGTCGTCGACGGCGATCGCGATGATCGAGGTATTGGACTGCTCCCCGGTGAGCACCCGCGACGACGCCAGACGCAGCCCAGCATGCGCGCCCGTTCCGTGAATTCTCTCTTCCGGCGCGTCGGTCACGGTCGACGAGACCGCCTGCGCGGAACCGGTCGCGAGGGCGAAGAGCCGCTCGGCATAGGCCGGGTCGTGGGGGCCGTCATACACATAGCGGGTGCCGAGTACCGAGTGCTCGAGCGTCCCGACCAGTGCGTGGGTAGCGCCTTCCAGCGGCGCGGCCCGATAGGTCAGCGGCACCTGGTAAATGACGGGCGGCGTGGTGGCGTCATCGGCGACGATGAGCGTCTCGATGCCCACCTCGCCATCGGGATCATCCAGCCGCCAGGAGAAGAGGCGGCGCGGCTGCGGGGCGCGGCCTTTCGCGGCATACCAGCGCTGCTCGCCGATCCAGCCGGCGATCAGTTCCTGCTTGGAGGGGACCAGGTTAGCGCCCGTGTGAATAGTCGCCATGCCTGCCTCAGGAGCGACGGACGTGGATGATATGCGCGGGCTCGCTGTCCGGGCCGAGCCGCACGAAATTGCGCTCCCACCAACGCCATTCGGCTCCGGTGATCAGGTCATGAGCAATGAATGAGTCGCCCCAGTCCATGCCAAGAGCAGCCATGTCGAGGTGCACCACCGAGCTGCGGGTGGAATGCGGATCGAGGTTTGCGACGACGATGATCGTGTCTTCCTCTCCGCCCGGCAGCACCCGGCGCTTGGAGAAACACAAGAGGTTCTCGTCCTGGACGCTGTGGAAGGTGATATTCCGCAGCCAGTGCAGCGCCGGGTGTTCGCGCCGAATGGTGTTGAGCATCGTCAGATAGGGCGCGAGGCTCTGGCCCGCCTTGGGGCCACCGGCGTCGTAGTCGGCCCAGCGACGATCCTTGTATTGGTACTTCTCGTTGTCGATCTGCTCCTCGGCGCCGGGGCGCGCGACATGCTCCATCAGTTCATAACCGGCGTAGATGCCATAGGTCGGCACGAGTGTCGCGGCGAGCGCAGCACGCACCTTCCAGGCAGCCTTGCCGCCGAACTGCATATAGGGCGTGAGGATGTCGTGGGTGGTGGGCCAGAAGCTCGGCCGCATATAGGCCGCGGCCTCGCCGGCCAGCTCCTCGACATACTCTCGCAGGTCCCAGGCCTGGTTGCGCCAGGCGTAATAGGTGTAGCTCTGTTGGAAGCCGACCTTCCCGAGCGTGTGCATCATGGCGGGCTTGGTGAAGGCCTCAGCCAGCCAGATGACCTCGGGGTGGTCCTTGGCGACATCGACGATCAGCCACTGCCAGAACTCGACTGGCTTGGTGTGGGGGTTGTCGACGCGGAAGATCTTGACGCCATGGTCGATCCAGACCTGGATGACGCGGCGCACCTCGGCATACGCCCCGGCCGGGTCATTGTCGAAGTTCAGCGGGTAGATGTCCTGGTACTTCTTCGGCGGGTTCTCGGCATAAGCGATCGTCCCGTCGGCGCGGGTGGTGAAGAACTCCGGATTGGTCTGCACCCACGGGTGGTCGGGGGAGGCCTGCAGCGCGATATCCATCGCGACTTCCATCCCCAGACGCTCCGCCTCGGCGACGAAGGCGTCGAAGTCATCGAAGGTGCCGAGGTCTGGGTGCAGCGCGTCGTGTCCGCCATCGGGCGAGCCGATGGCATACGGGCTCCCGGGGTCTTTCGGGCCGGCGTCGAGGGTGTTGTTCGGTCCCTTGCGTGCTGTTGTGCCGATCGGGTGGATGGGGGTCAGGTAGACGACATCGAAGCCCATCGCCGCGATCGCCGGTAGTCGCTTGGCGGCCGTGGCGAAGGTGCCGGATACCCAGTCGCCGCTAGCGGCGTCGAGATAGCAGCCCTCCGAGCGCGGGAAGATTTCGTACCACGCGCCGAAGAGCGCCAGCTTGCGCTCGACGAGGAGCGGGAAATCCGGTGTGGGACTGACATATTCGCGCAGAGGAGTGGTCGCCATCTCGGCGGCCACTTCCGGACTGGTGCCGGCGTGGAGGCGCACGGTGGCGTCCTTGCCCGAGTCGCGCAAGGTCGTGATGGCGTCATCGAGCAGCAGTCGCCCGGCCCCGCTGCGACCGTCCATCGCCGCCGCGCGCTCGAACAGCAGCGCGCCTTCCGCGAGCATCAACTCGGTGTCAACGCCAGCCGCGACCTTGATCGTTGCGTCGTGAACCCACGTCCCATAGGGGTCGGACCAGCCCTCGACGCGATAGGTCCAGGCGCCCTCAGTGGTCGGTGTCACCTCGGCCACCCACAGATTGAGGCCGGGGTTGATGCAGTCCATCGGAACGGCCTGGGTCGACCCATCCGGGCGCGTCAGCACCACGGTCGCATTCACCGCATCGTGGCCCTCGCGGAAGACGGTCGCGGAAACCGTGAAGGTTTCACCGACGACGGCTTTCGCTGGTCGCAGCCCGCCGTCGACAAGGGGCTGCACACCCAGGACAGGGATGCGGCCGATCGGGTGTTGCGGGGCGGAAGTGCGCAGGCTCGGTGCTGCGGACGCGGCGGAGGTGGACGACGCAGAGGTATCTGTGGTCACACCGACCAACCTACCCGTTCTGCGTCTCCGCGGAGGGGTGCGATCGTGTCGCGTGCGGACTCAGTCGAGGCTGGCCCAGACCTGCATAGAGACGGCGGCGGCGCCATATGCCGAACCGCCCTCGCGCACCACGCCATTGGCCTCGTCGAAGGCTTCTTCAGCGCTGTCCCACAGCAGTCGATAGTGTCCAGCATCCGGTCGCCACGGCAAGGTTATCGAGCTGTCGTGGGTTGCTCCGTTGATCGCCACAACGACATCCCGGTCGGACGGAGTCGGCGCGCCCAGCGCCATCACCAGAGTGCGCAGTCCGGGGTCTTCCCAACGTTCCGGAGCCAGCGGCATACCGTCGGCGCGAAACCACGCGACATCCGGGGCTGCACCATCGGTGGGTGGGCTCCCGGTGAAGAAGTGGGCACTGCGTAGCGCGGGATTTTCGCGGCGGATTCGGCTCAGGCTCGCAACGGAGTCGAGCAGTTCAGCCTGCCAAGGCTCCCAATCCCAGCCGAGCCAGCCGATCTCGTTGTCTTGGCAGTAGGCGTTGTTGTTGCCGTGCTGGGAGCGGCCGAACTCATCGCCAGCGTTGATCATCGGCACGCCGGCCGACGTCAGCAGCGTGCCGAGCAGGTTGCGCATATTGCGGCGACGGATCGTGAGCACCGACTGATCGCCGGTCTGTCCCTCGACGGAGTGGTTCCAGGACCGATTGTGCGAAGCGCCGTCGCGGTTGCCCTCACCATTGCCCTCGTTGTGCTTCTCGTTATATGCAGTCAGGTCCGCCGTCGTGAAACCATCATGTGCCGCAACGAAATTGATGGAGGAGAGCGGGCTGCGGCCGACGCCGCCGAAGAGGTCCTGTGAGCCGGCCATGCGAGTGGCGAGGTCCCGCGCGCCGTGTCCAGGCTGCAGGCCGTATGCCGCCCCGAGGTCGGTGAGCCAGAACGTGCGGACGTCATCGCGAAAGCGGTCGTTCCACTCGGCGTAGGGCGCGGGGAACTGCCCAGTGCGCCAGCCGCCCATCCCGACATCCCAGGGCTCGACGATCAGCTTGGTGCGTTGGAGAACGGGATCGTCGCGCAGCGCCGCGAGGAAGGGATGGTCCGGGCTGTAGTCGTGATAGCTGTCCCGGGCCAGTGCGACGGCCAAGTCGAAGCGAAAGCCGTCGACATGCATCTCGTCGACCCAATAGCGCAGGGAGTCCAGGATCAGTTCTCGCACAACCAGATTGCGGGTATCGAGGGTGTTGCCGCAGCCCGTCATATCGATGGTTCGCCCGAAATCGTCCAGGCGGTAATACGACGCATTGTCCAGGCCGCGGAAGGACAAACTGGGCCCGTCATTCCCTTGTTCGGCGGTGTGGTTATAGACGACATCGAGCAGCACCTCGAGACCGGCCTCGTGCAGCGCCCGCACCATCGTCTTGAATTCATCGACCACGCCCTGCGGGTCGCGCGCCGCGGCATAGCGTCCATGGGGGGCGAAGAAGCCCAGGCTGTTGTAGCCCCAGTAGTTGACCAGGCCGCGCTGGAGCAGGGCCGGCTCGCTGACGAAGCTGTGGACGGGGAGCAGTTCGACGCTGGTCACCCCGATGCGGTGCAGGTGTTCGATGACCGCCGGGTGCGCGAGACCGGCATACGTCCCGCGCAGGTGGATCGGCACCTGCGGGTGACGCATCGTCAGCCCGCGGACGTGGGTCTCGTAAATAACCGTTTCGTCCCACGCGATTGCGGGCCGCTGGTCACAGGCCCAGTCGAAGGCGGGGTCGATCACGACCGCATGCCCGGTCGCATCGATGGCGCGGGCATACGGGTCAAGCAGCGGCAGATCCTGCCGGTACAGGTGCCCCGCGTCGGGGGTATGCGGACCGGCCGCGTGCACGGCATACCGCTGCCCGGGGCCGACCCCCGGCAGGTGCGCGGACCACCAGCCGCCGTCCTGCGGTCCGTCCAACTCCACGACTTGACCCGCGCCGTCCCCGACGCTCATCCACACTCGCTCGGCGTGCCCGGCGAAGATCCGAAGGTCGGCGCCGCCGGGCACCAGGTGGATGCCGGGGGCGGCCGTATCGACGCGAGGTGACGCGGACATGGTCCCTAACCCTATGTGTGGGTAGGTTGAGGGAATGACTGATCCCACCGCACTTCCCAACCTGCCCGGCTTCGGCGGCAATCCCGCACCGGCTGGCGACACCGAGCCGCCGGCGGAGGCGCCGCTTGGCGAGCGCCTCGCGGACGCGCTGCGCAGCCTCGAGCTCGAGCCCACCCTGGACTCCGACGGCGACCTGTCCTTCCAGGTCGAGCAGCAGCAGTTGTTCATCCGCTTCTCCGAAGAGGACGCCCAGGTGTTGCGACTGTTCGGTCAGTGGCAGCTGGCGGACCCGGTGCCGACCGACCAGGTCGAGCGGCTCGAAGCCTGCAATGACGTCAATATCGCCTTCAACATGATCAAGACGGGTTTGGCGAACGACACCCTCCTTGTCACCTCCGAGCACATGCTGCCGCGCGGTGCCGACGTGCGCAGCCTCTTGATGGTCGCGATTCCGCTTGTGCTGCAAGGTGTTTCGCTTTGGCACCAGCGCGCGATCGGCGAGGAGAAGTTGGCCGCCATGCAGGGTGAGCAGCAGCCCGAGGGCCCCGGCGCCTCGTTCGGCCTCAATGGCACGGGGCAGCAGGGCTGACGTGGGCGAATTCGTCAGCCTCGAGGTCGAGGACGGCATCGGCACGATCCGGCTGAACCGGCCACCGATGAATGCCCTGAACCAGCAGGTGCAGACCGAGCTGGGGGAGGCGTCGAAGGCTGCTGCCGCCGATCCGGAGGTCTTCGGGGTCATCGTCTATGGCGGCGAGAAGGTCTTCGCCGCTGGCGCTGACATCAAGCAGATGCAGGCCATGGGCTACACCGACATGGTGCGCGCCGCGCAAGGGCTGCAGGAGTTCACCCGGGCGCTCGCGGCCATCCCGAAGCCCACCGTGGCCGCCATCACCGGCTATGCGCTGGGCGGCGGCTGCGAGGTGGCGCTGGCCTGTGACTTCCGCATCGCCGCCGACAACGCCAAACTCGGTCAGCCGGAAATCCTGCTCGGAATCATCCCCGGCGCCGGCGGCACCCAGCGGCTCGCGCGCCTTGTCGGGCCGTCCCGGGCCAAGGAACTCATCTTCAGCGGTCGGTTCGTGGATGCCGCCGAGGCACTCGCGATCGGCCTCGTGGATGAGGTCGTGCCCGCCGAGGAGGTGTATGCCGCGGCGCGCCGCAGCATGGCCCGCTTCCGTGGTGGGCCCGCTCTCGCGATGGCTGCGGCGAAGGAGGCTATCGACCGCGGGTTGGATGTCGACTTGCAGACGGGGCTGGAGGTTGAGCGCATGCTCTTCACCGGCCTATTCGCCACCGACGACCGACAGATCGGCATGGACTCGTTCGTGGCCAACGGTCCAGGCAAGGCGAGCTTCACCGGCCGCTGATCACAGCTGTTCATCGATCGGCCCCGGCTCATGGCGTGTTGACAATCACGCTCCGGCTGGGGCCGATCGGTCATTTCGGCTGAGAAACTTGCGGGAGTGCCAGCGCCCGGCCACCGGGCGATCCCTAGCCCGTGAAGGATTTCAGCGACCATGAATATCGTCGTGTGTGTCAAGTACGTTCCGGACGCTCAGGCTGATCGCGGCTTCGATGAGTCCGACCTGACCACGAACCGCGAAAGCGTCGACGGCCTGTTGTCCGAGCTCGATGAGTATGCCGTTGAGGAGGCGCTGAAGATCGCCGAGGCCGGCGAGGGTGAGGTCACCGTCGTCACCATCGGCCCCGACAAGGCCGCCGATGCCGTCAAGAAGGCACTGCAGATGGGCGCCGACAAGGGCGTGCACATCAGCGACGAGGCGATCCGCGGTTCTGACGCGTTCGCGACCTCGCTGCTGCTCGCCAAGGCGATCGAAAAGATCGGTGCGCCCGACCTGGTCATCACCGGCATGGCGTCGACGGACGGCACGATGGGCGTGGTTCCGGCGATGCTCGCCGAGCGCCTCGGCCTGCCGCAGGTCACCTTCGCGTCCGAGTTGACGGTGGACGGGGATGGCGTGACGATCCGCCGCGATGGCGACACCGCCAGCGAGACGATCATCGCCAAGCTGCCCGCGCTGGTGTCGGTCACCGACCAGATCAACGAGCCGCGATATCCCTCCTTCAAGGGGATCATGGCCGCCAAGAAGAAGCCGGTCGAAACCTGGTCGCTGGCCGACTTGGGTGTTGACGCCGGTGCCGTGGGTGCTGCGGGCGCCTACACGAAGGTGCTGTCGGTGACCAAGCGGCCGCCGCGCGAGCAGGGCCAGATCGTCACCGATGAGGGCGATGGCGGCAGCAAACTCGCCGACTTCCTCGCCTCCCGCAAGTTCATCTGATCGCCCACGACGGCTTGACATTTCAAGGAGTAACCATGGCTGAGATCTTCGTCCTCGTGGACCACGCCAACGGCCAGGTCCGCAAGACCACCGCCGAACTGCTGACCATCGCCGCCCGTCTCGGCGAGCCGTCCGCCATCTTCCTTGGCGCCGGCGCGCAGGAGGCCCAGGCCACCCTCGCGAAGTTCGGCGCGAACCGGGTGTATGCCATGGACAGCGCCGATCTGACGGGCTACCTCGTCGCCCCGCAGGCCGAGTTCCTCGCCGCTCTGGTCGGCAAGCTCAAGCCCGCCGCGCTGCTCGTGCCCTCCAACCCGGCAGGCAAGGAAATCGCCGCGCGCGTCGCGATCCGCACCGACTCGGGCCTGATCACCGATGCCGTCGATGTCCAGGCGGGCGATGGTGGCATCGAGACGACGCAGTCGGTCTTCGCCGGCTCCTATACCGTCACCTCGACGGTGACCAAGGGCACGCCGATCATCTGCGTGAAGCCGAACTCCGCTGCGCCGCAAGAGAAGCCGGCAGCTGGACAGGTCGTCCCCGTCAACCTCACGATCTCCGAGGCCGCCAAGGCCGCCCAGATCACCGAGGCCAAGGAGAAGAAGGCGTCCGGCCGTCCCGAGCTGACCGAGGCAGCGATCGTCGTCTCCGGCGGACGGGGCACCGGTGGCGACTTCAGCCCGGTCGAGGAGTTCGCGGACTCCCTCGGCGCGGCCGTCGGCGCCTCCCGCGCCGCGGTCGACGCGGGGTGGTATCCGCATACCTCCCAGGTCGGGCAAACGGGCAAGCAGGTCAGCCCTCAGTTGTATGTCGCGTGCGGCATCTCCGGTGCCATCCAGCACCGCGCTGGCATGCAGACCTCCAAGACGATCATCGCGGTCAACAAGGACGCGGAAGCGCCGATCTTCGAGCTGGTCGACTTCGGCGTCGTCGGCGACCTGTTCGCTGTCTTGCCCCAGGCCACCTCCGCAGTCCAGGCATCGAAGGCCTGACCGCGGCACTTAGGCTTCAGCTAACGCGCCGCTCAGCTAACGCCCGGGCTACCGCCTGGTATTGGTCGTGATCACAGCCGGTACCAGTGGGTAGCCCGGGCGTTAGGTTTCCTGGCGGGGCGGACTATGCCGCTGGGGGGCGTGTCTGCGTCCCCGTAAACTTGGTCGGTGCCCGCTCACTATCTCGATCACGCCGCGACGACGCCGGTCCTTGCCGTGGCGCGCGAAGCCCTGATCGAGCACCTCGGGCAGACCGGCAATCCGTCGGCGCTCAATTCCGCTGGGCGCGCGATGCGGCGCGTTGTCGAGGAGTCACGCGAACGACTCGCGGGCGCCCTGGGCGCCCAGCCCAGTGAGGTCATCTTCACCTCCGGCGGCACCGAGGCCGACAATCTCGCCATCAAGGGTGCGTATGCCGCCCGTCAGGCGGCGGACCCCGCCCGCCGAGGGATCGTGCTGAGCGGCATCGAGCACCACGCCGTGCTGGATCCGGTCGAGTTCCTCGTCGAATCCTTGGGCGCCGCAGCGCTTTTCGCCGAACCCGACGACCGAGGCGTGGTCACCGTCGATGCCCTGCGGGATGCCGTGCGCGACCCGAGCTCCATTGCGCTGATCTCGATCATGTGGGCCAACAACGAGATCGGCACCATTCAGCCGATCGGCGAGTTGGCCGCGGTGGCCCGGGAACACGGCATACCCATCCACAGCGACGCGGTCCAGGCGGTGGGGCACGTTCCGGTCGATTTCGCGGCGAGCGGTCTGGACTTGCTCTCGCTGACCGGTCACAAGCTCGGCGGGCCGGTCGGCACCGGCGCTCTCCTGGCGAGACGGGACGCCAAGCTCACCCCGCAATTGCATGGCGGGGGGCAGGAGCGCCTGGTGCGTTCCGGCACGGTCGATGCCGCGGGAGCCGCCGCGCTGGCAGCCGCGGTTGAGGCAGCTGTGGGCATGCTGGCCGTCGAGTCCGCGCGATTGATTACCTTGCGCGACAACCTGATCCAGGGCGCGCTCGATCTCGACCTCGGCATCGAGGTCACGGGCGCCTGGACCCCGGGCAGTGCAATGGACCGGCTCCCCGGCAATGTGCATCTGCGGGTCCCGGGGACGGACGGGGACTCCTTGCTCTTCCTGCTCGACGCGGCCGGCATCTGCTGCGCCACCGGCTCGGCCTGCACGGCCGGCGTCCCGCGGGCCAGCCATGTGCTCCTGGCCATGGGGATCCCCGAGGAGGACGCGCGGGGGGCGATCCGCTTGAGCCTCGGGCATACGTCCACCCAGGCAGACGTCGCCGCGGTGCTCGCGGCGCTCCCGGAGGCGGTCGCCCGGGCGCGCCGAGCAAGAGGTGCTGCCTGATGCGGGTCGTCGCCGCGATGAGCGGTGGCGTCGACTCCGCGGTCGCCGCGGCGCGCATGCTGGACGCCGGCCATGAGGTCGTCGGCGTCCACCTCGCCCTCTCCCGATCGGCCGCCACGCTGCGCGAATCCGCCCGTGGCTGTTGCACATTGGAGGACGCCGGCGATGCCCGACGGGTGGCCGACATGCTCGGCATACCGTTTTATGTCTGGGATCTGGCCGACCGTTTCCAGCGCGATGTCATGGACGACTTCGTTGCGGAGTATGCCGCGGGCCGCACCCCGAATCCTTGCCTGCGGTGCAACGAGAAGATCAAGTTCAGCGCCCTCCTCGACAAGGCGCTCGCCCTCGGTTTCGATGCCGTGGCGACGGGGCACTACGCGCAGATCGTCGACGGGCCGGCCGGCCGGGAACTCCACCGAGCGGTCGACGCCGCGAAGGACCAGTCCTATGTCCTCGGCGTCCTGACCGCCGAGCAACTGGCCCAGGCCTTCTTCCCGCTCGGCGACACGACCAAGCCGATGGTCCGCGAGGAGGCGGCGGCGCGCGGCTTCTATGTCGCCAAGAAGCCGGACTCCTATGACATCTGCTTCATCCCCGACGGCGACACCCGCGGCTGGCTGACCAAGCGGCTGGGGGAGCAGCCGGGCAAGATTCTCGATGCCGACGGGTCGGTGGTCGGTCACCATGAGGGGGCCTACGGCTTTACGATCGGCCAGCGCAAGGGTCTCGGGCTCGACCGCAGCGCGATGGACGGTCAGGCGCGTTATGTCGTGGGGATCGACCGGGCCGCCAACACCGTGACCATCGGGACGGCGGATCTGCTCGGCGTCGATGAGATTGTCGGCATGCGGGCGCTGTGGTGCGGTCCCGCGCCGACCGGGCCGAGCCAGTTGGGCGCACAGGTGCGCGCCCACGGGGAGGAAGTGCCGGCCACCGTTGAGCCGGACGGCACCCGGGTGCGCGTCCTGCTCGACCGTCGCATCCGCGGCATCGCCCCCGGCCAGTCCGTGGTTCTGTATGACGGCACCCGCGTCGTCGGGTCGGCGACCATCGAGACGGCAGGGCGCGGGCGGCCTACCGAGCCCGCGTCGTGAGCCTGCGCTCCCGGATCGCCGCCCTCCGCCTCGACCTGACGCCCGCTCGGGAGTCGCGCGACTTCCGGCTGCTGCTCATCGCCGGCAGCGTCTTTTATCTCGGGCACATGGTGTCCTATGTCGCGCTGCCCTTCTTGATCTATCGCGAGACCGGCTCGAACGCGATGGTCGGCCTGATGGGCGCTGTCCAACTCGTGCCCCTCGTGGTCTTCGGCCTCTGGGGCGGGGCGCTCGCGGACCATGTCGATCGGAAGCGGCTGCTGGTCCTGTGCGGCAGCGCCCAGGTTGTGCTCATGGGGGTGCTGGCGGGCAACGCGTTCCACGACAACCCGAGCATTCCGCTGATTTTCGTCGTCGGCGCGTTGCTGACCTGCGTTGGCGCCTTGCAGCGACCGTCGCGAGAGTCGTTATTGCCCAGGACAGTTCGGCACGACCAATTGACGCAAGCCAATGCCCTGGCCTCCTTCGGCCTGCATGCCGGGCTCTTCCTGGGCCCTACCCTCGCCGGGCTGCTCATCGCCAAGGTGGGGATCGGCTGGTGCTTCGTCGTCGATGTGCTCGGGATGCTCGTGGCCACCGCGATGTATGCCGCGATGCGCCCCTATCCGCATCGCGAGGAGACCACGCCCCCATCGCTGCGGGGCATCGCCGAGGGCTGGACGTATGCCGTGCGCCGCCGCGATTTGCTCGCGACCTATCTCATCGATATCGCCGCGATGTTCCTCGCGATGCCGATCGTGCTCTTCCCGGCCTTCGCCGAGGAAGTCTTTGGCCGGCCGGAGCTGGTTGGCATGCTGTATTCGGCTGAGACGGTCGGCGCCCTCATCGCCACGACGCTTTCCGGGTGGATGCCGCGGGTGCATCACCACGGCCGGGCGATCACGATCGCTGCCGCGGCATACGGCCTGGCCATCGCCCTCGTCGGGCTCGCGCCGTCGATCTGGCTGGCGATGGGTGCCCTCGCCCTCGCGGGCGCCGCGGACAATATCTCCGCCGTCTTCCGCGGCACGGTGTGGAACCAGACCATCCCGGAGCGGATGCGGGGTCGACTCGCGGGGATCGAGATGCTGTCCTATTCGGTCGGTCCGCTCGGCGGGCAGATGCGCGCCGGCCTGGTCGCCGACGCGTGGAATGTGCGCGGCGCCATCACCAGCGGCGGCCTCGCTTGCATCGCCGGCGTCGGCCTGACCGCCGCCTGGCTGCGCGACTTCTGGCGGTATGACGCCCGCACCGACCCACACGCCGTCACCGAGCGCCTCGCGCGCCAAGCCCTCGCCGACGCGCCGTCGTCTCCCGCCGACGGGCCGCGCGACGCAGCCTGAACTCCTGGAGGACTAGGCGACGGCGGTCCCGTCGAGTTCGATGAGTTGGCCGGGGATGGCCAACCGCGCGACGCAGAGCATCGTGGTGGTTGGCGCGACCCCGGCGGCCGCGAGTCGCCCCGCGATAACGCCATAGTGCGGGAACAGCGCATCAACATCGGTGGTGTAGACGCCGATGCGGACCACATTCGCGAGTGGTGGCGGGCACCTCTTCGGGCTCGATGGCGCACTGGCATCGGCGCTGCGCAAGGTCGTCGATGCCCTGCCCGAATCGAACCAGAGCGGGCTCGGTGCTGCCGCGCAACGTTTGCTGGCCGAGCCGGCGACAGACCTGCTGTCTCGTCGGACCGAGGGGGAAGACATCCCATCGGCACTCTTGCGTCCCGTACGTGAGGCCGTGCTTGCCGGCAAGCGCCTGCAGATCGAGTATGCGGCTCCCGCCGCGCCCGCGGCCTCGCGGACAGTGGACCCCATCGGCTTGGTCACGGTGCGGGGTCGGACCTATCTTCTGGCGACGCGAGATGGGGCCGAGCGCACCTACCGGCTCTCTCGGATCCTGAGCGCCGAACGACTGCCCGAGTCGGCCCAGCGACCCGCGAGGGTCGACCTCGACCAACTGTGGGCGAGGCGCTGTGCTCAGTTCCTCGCGGATCATGACTTCCCTGTGGTCCTTCGCGTTCGGCGTCCGCGCCTGTCGGAACTGCTCGACATGGCACGAGCCGTGCGCGCCGAGGAGTCCGAGCTGGATCATTGGGTTCGCCTCGAGGTTTCCTTCGAGGATGAGCGGCATGCCGTGTGGGCCATCTGGCAGCTCGGCGATGACGCCGACGTCCTTTCTCCCGTATCGGTTCGCGACATTCTCCGCCAGCGCGCGGCGCGCCTCGTGACGCGGTACGCCGGTCCGGCGGACCGCGCGGAGTGACACGACCCGCGACGCTCCCGCGCCTCGTCGGAATGCCCGGCGCGGTGGGTGTCGACTGTGATGTGATGCGCGGATGAGCTCCCTCCGCGCCGCCGACGACCGCCTCTCCCGCCTGACCCGCAAGCCCGATCGGGGTCTTGGCACCCGCGAGCAGCTTGACGCCCTGCTCGACAGCCAACTCGTCGGCACGCTCTCGACTGTCCTGGACGGCCAGCCCTGGGTCGTGCCCATGCTGTATGCCCGCGACGGCGACCGGATTCTGCTCCACGGCTCGTCGGGGGCGGGCGCCTTGCGGCAGGTTGCGGCGGGCGCCCCCGCGGCCTTTTGTGTCGTCGTGATGGATGGCCTCGTGGTCGCCGAGACGACCTTCGAGTCCTCAGCCAACTATCGCTCCGTGGTGATCCGCGGGCACCTGGAGACTCTTTCGCAAGACGCGAAATCCACTGCGCTGGAGACGATCTCGGAGCACATCATCCCGGGACGTCATGCCGAAGTGCCGCCGTCGACCAAGAAGGAAGAGGCTGCGACGGCGGGCCTGGCCCTGGCCATCGGCGACGACAACTGGATCATGAAGCAGCGCGATGGCGACCCCGCCGAGCCGCCCGGCCCCGTCGATGTCTGGTGTGGCGTCATACCCCTGCGCACAGTTGCCGGTGCGCCGGTCCCAGCCCCGTGGTCGGTCGGCCCGATCCCGGAATCCGTCGAGCGTTTCATCGCCGCCCGCCCCGCCCCGTGAGCGATTCGCGCGCCGTCCCGGACTCCGGGATGATGTCGCGGTGACGCGCGCAACCGGCATCGGCTCCTGGCCCGGCACCGACGTTCGCGAGGCCATCGTCACCACGCGGGACCTGCTCCTCGACGCGGACGGGCTCGGGCTGCCATACCTGCCCGAAACCCCGGCCCGGGGGCCGGGGGCCGACCTCATCGGCCGGGGCGCCGGCCTGTTGGTCGACCTGCACGTCGACCTCCAACCGAGCGGTTGGCGCTTCGTCGACCGGCCCGGCAAGGATGCCGCCCGCACGGCCGCCCTGATCCGTCAGGATCTCGATGAACTCGCCGAGGCCTACGACGGCTACACGGGGCCACTGAAGGTCCAGGTGGCTGGCCCATGGACCCTCGCCGCCTCCGTCGAACTCAACCGCGGCGAGCGCTCGGTCAGCGACCCCGGAGCCACCCGCGATCTGCTCGCCTCACTGAGCGAGGGCATTAGCCGGTATGCCGCGGACGCCCGCCGCCTGATTCCTGGCGCCGACCTGGTGATCCAACTCGATGAGCCGTCCCTGCCCGCCGTCTTGCAAGGCCTGCTCCCGAATGCCAGTGGCTACGGCCGGGTGCGCGCCGTGACGCGACCCCTGCGCGCTGGGAGTCGCTGGCTGCGACCATCGAGTCTGGGATCGGGCTCTATGCCGGCGCTCTCCCCACCGACGGCACGGCCTCCGTCGAACGCGGCAAGCGCCTCGTCCTGGACGCCTTCGAGACTGTCGGGCTCGCCGCGGAACATCTCGACGCGTTGACCCTCACACCCGCGTGCGGTCTGGCGTCTTCCACGGTGGCGGGCGCACGGCATACGCAGCGCACCGCCATCGATCTCGCCCGCGAACTGACGGAGGGAGCCACTCGATGAGCACCGACCAACGCATTCCATGGCAAGCGAAATTCCTTGCCCTGGCGCTGATTTGGGGTTCGAGCTTCCTCTTCATGAAGGTTTCCCTCGCCGCGCTGCATCCGATCCAGATCGCGACCGCGCGTATCCTGGCGGCGGCGCTCATCCTCGTACTGCTCCTGCGTATGACGGGTGGTCGCCTCCCGCGCGAGCGCCGGGTCTGGGGGCACCTGGCCGTGTCCTCGGTCTTTCTGACAGCGCTGCCCTTCACCGGGTTCGTCGTGGGGGAGACCCGGGTCGCCTCCGCCATCGCGGGGATCGGCAATGCGACGACACCCATCGCCGCGGTGCTTTTTGCCATCGTCTTGCTGCCCGCCGAGCGGCTCACCGGCGCCAACCTCGCCGCGGTGCTCATCGGTTTCCTGGGCGTCATCATCATCGCGGAGCCGTGGAATACCGCAGGACGTCCCGACCCGCTGGGCTTCCTGATCGTCGTGTTGTCGGGTGCGTGTTACGGCCTGGGCTGGACCTACAACCGGCGGTATTTGGCGCACGCTGACCTCGGCGGACTGTCGCAGCCCGCGGCGCTCCTGCTCTGCGGCTCGGCGCTGATGGTGCCTGTCATCCTGATCTGGTGGCTGTCCAGTGATGTCGCGACGCCATGGTCGCTCGTCCCGCACGAAGGGCACACGCAGTACCCGATCTGGCTCGGCCTGGTCTGCGTCGCTCTGCTGGGCTTTGTTGGCACGGGAATTGCGTACATGCTGCAATTCGATGTCGTCCGCGCGGCCGGTGCTGTCGCCTCGACCACCGTCACCTATCTGATTCCGGTGGTCTCGGTCGTGCTCGGTGTCTTCGTCCTCGGCGAGCACCTCGGCGCGGCTCAGCTCCTTGGCTTCGCCGTCGTCCTGGCCTGCGCCTATGTCATTAACGCCAAACCGCGAAAACCGAAGGCCGCCATGGCGTGACGCTCCGAAGTCAGCGCAGGTTAGTCGAATCCGCATACCGTGCAAGGTCTGCGGATTCGACTAACTTCGGCTAGCAGAGGTTAGGAGACCACCGCCCGGGCACGAACCGGTCAGGCGGAGGGGGCGTGCACCTCGCGGCGCAGGATCTTGCCGGTCGGGCCCTTGGGGAGTTCCTCGACCTGCCACACGGTGCGGGGGCACTTGTAGGCCGCGATCCGCTCCTTGGTCCAGGCCTGGATGTCCTCGACGCTCGCGGTCGCGCCGGGGCGCAGCGCGATGGCGGCGCCGACATTCTCACCGAGCAGCTCGTCGGGAACCGCCACGACGGCGACTTCCAAGACGTCAGGGTGGGCGTAGATGACTTCCTCGACCTCTCGCGGATACACATTCATGCCGCCGCGCAGGATCATATCCTTCTTGCGATCCACGATCGTGTAGTAGCCCTCGTCGTCCACCGTCGCCATGTCGCCGGTGCGGAACCAACCATCCGGGATCGCCTCAGCGGTGGCCTCCGGATTTTGCCAGTAGCCCTTCATGACGTTGTCGCCGCGGATGGCGATCTCGCCGACGCCGCCGGGTCCGACATCCTTGCCGTCCTCGTCGATCAGCTTCATCTCGCAACCGGGGATCGCGACGCCGATCGTGCCCGACTTCGTCGGCTGCCCCGGCATATTGAAGGAGGCCACCGGCGAGGTCTCGGACAGGCCGTAGCCCTCAAGGATCTGGCAGTTGAACTTCTCCTCGAACGCCCGCTGCACCTCGTGCGGCATGGCCGAGCCACCCGAGCAGCAGGTGCGCAGGCTGGAGGCGTCGAGACTGTCGCCATCGGGGTGGTTGAGGATCGCGGCATACATCGTCGGCACCCCGAGCATCACGCTGACCTTCTCGTTGGCGATCGTCTTGATCGCATCCGCCGGGTCAAAGCGCGGAATCAGGGCCAGCGCCGCGCCCGCGATCACGGCCGCCTGCAACCCGACGACCAGGCCGAAGACGTGGAAGAGCGGCAGGCAGCCCATTACCACGTCGTCACGGGTGATCTGCGCGATGTCATTCGCGCAGCGCGTGGCGTTGAGGTGGATATTGGCGTGCGTCAACTCGGCACCCTTGGGCCGGCCTGTCGTGCCCGAGGTATACAGAATGATCGCCGTGTCGTCATCGGCACGCTCGACGGGCGCGGTGATCGGCTCGCCGGCCGTCAACAGATCCCCGACTGGACCCATCGGGTCGCACGGCACGACCAGGGTTCCGGAGTTGGCCGCGCCCTTGGTGACCTCATCGACGAAGTCGGGCCACACGAAGGCGATCTTGGCCCCGGAGTTGGTGAAGAAGAAGTCGATCTCACCTGCCTTGAGCAGCGGGTTCATCGGGACCACGGTGCCGCCGGCATACAACGTGGCGAAGAAGGCCACCGGGAAGGCCGGCACATTGGGCAGGATCAGCGCTACCCGGTCGCCGGGCTCGATGCCGGAGGCTTTGAGGTCGCCGGCGAGCTTCGCGGCGAGCTGGTGCATCACGGCATACGACAGGTGCTTGCCGCCCATCGCGATCATCGTGTTGTCGGGGTGCTGCTCGGCGGTCGTGACGAGATTCGTCGCGAGGTTGGTCATAGTCGACCCTCCTGGAGTTGGTCCGCGGCCGGCGGAATGGGTTGTGGGCGCCATTGTGCATGCTCGGAGGGACGGATGCGAGGATCGGCGCCATGCGTCCCCGCCTGCCGGTGCTCCATCTCACCACCGGCCTGCCTGGCACCGGCAAGACGACCCTCGCCCGGCAGATCGAGCACCGCGACAACGCCATCCGCCTCACCCCGGATGAGTGGATGCAACCGCTCTTCGGTGAGTCCGATGCCGGAGGACGCCGCGACATCCTCGAGGGCCGGCTCGTCTGGGTCGCCTATCGCGCCCTGCTCTCGGCGAGCGACGCGATCCTCGACTTCGGCTGCTGGTCCCCCGATGAGCGGTATGCGGTGCGCGCCATCGCGGCGCTGGCCGGCGGCACCTTCGCACTCCACTACCTGACCCTGGAGGAGCGGGAGCGCCGCCGCCGGGCCGAGCACCGGTGGCGCACCGTCCCGCACGAGACCTTCGAGATGAGCGAGGCGGACCACGACCGGTTCCTCGCGGCATACCAAGTCCCCACCGAGCACGAGATGTCGTATGCCGCGCTGCCGCCCCCGCCCGCGCCATTCGGGAGCTGGACGGCCTGGGCGGCGGACCGGTGGCCGACGCTTCCGGACCTCGGCGAGCCGGCGCCCACGGCAACCGGGATCAGCCGGGCCGACCTGAGTGACCCGGCCCTGCGCACCTTCCTCCAGGCGCACCTGGACGAGCTGGAACCGACGGCGCCACCGGAGAGCCGACACGCGCTCGACGTGGAAAGACTTGGGGGAGAAGGGATTCGGCTCTTCGTATGCCGCGTGGCTGGCGAGATCGTCGCGACCGGGGCGCTTGCTCGCCTCGGAGCCGGGCACGAAGAGATCAAGAGTATGCGGGTCGCTCCCGCCGCTCGCGGGCGCGGCCACGGGCGATCAATGCTCGCCTTCCTGCTCGCCGACGCCGACAACCGTGGCGTCGAGCGGCTATCGCTTGAAACCGGGAGTATGGACTTCTTCGCGCCCGCGCGTCGGTTGTATGTCGCGGCCGGCTTCACGCCGACGGGCCCGTTTGCCTCCTATGTGGCGGATCCGAATAGTTGCTTCCTGACGCGCCTCACCGCGCGTCCGGCACGCCCTTGAACAAGGCATACCAGGTGTCGATGCCGGCTTGATCGTCGAGGTCCAGCGCCATGAAGACGGCCCGGCTGAACTCCAAGGGCGCCTCGCCAATGGCGGTGATCAGCGGCCCATCGTGGGCGATCGAGGCGTGCACGCGGGCGGCGCTGCCGGGGTAGTCGGGCTCGTCGGCATCCGCGTTGACGACATGCGCGCGATGCTCCATCAACCCCGCCCTGGCGAGGGCGCGAGTGGCACCGCAGATGCCGGCTACCTGGCGATCGGAGTCGAGCAACCTGCTGGCGAGGGCGAGCGCCGAACTGTGGTCCCCGTCGAGCCACGTGTTGCCACCCGGCAGGAGGAGCAGGTCGATATCGCTCACGTCGAGGTCGCCCAGCGTTGTCTCTGGGAGCACCCGCAGGCCACCCAGCGTGGTCACCGGCTCGCCGGCCGCGCCGGCGACCACAAGGCGATAGCGATCGTCCCCGCCGCGCGCCGCCATCTGCAGCACAGTGGTGACATAGGCGTACTCCCAGTCCGCCATGGTGTCGAAGGCATAGAGCACGACTTGTCCCATGCCCCAGACCCTATGTGCGGCAGGATGAGCGGGTGCCAGAGAGCCATGAGATCCCCGAAAGTGCTCGTCACGAATGGACGTCCCTGGCTGAGCAAGCCACGGCGGCGCAGTTCGCCTATCACGTCAAGGATGCGCCGACAATCAGCGATGGGGAGTACGACGCCCTGATTCGTCGGCTACAGGAACTCGAGGAGGCACACCCGTCCCTCCGCACGCCCGACAGCCCCACGCAGACCGTTGGCGGGGCGATCTTCAGCACCGACTTCCAGGCGATCGATCACCTCGAACGCATGATGAGCCTGGACAACGTCTTCGCCCCGGACGAACTAGCCACCTGGGCCGCGCGTGTCGAGCGCGAGGCCGGCGGGGCCTCATACCACTTTCTCTGCGAGCTGAAGATCGACGGCCTCGCGATCAACCTGCTGTATGAGCAGGGCCGGCTGACCCGGGCCCTGACCCGCGGCGACGGGCGGACCGGCGAGGACGTCACGCTCAACGTCCGCACCATTGACGGGGTGCCGACGCAGTTGTTCGGCAACGATATTCCCGCGCTGGTGGAGATCCGCGGCGAAGTCTTCTTCCCGATCGAGGCCTTCGCGGGCCTCAACGCCAGCCTCGTCGAGGCCGGTCGGGCACCCTTCGCCAATCCCCGCAATGCCGCCGCCGGATCGCTACGTCAAAAGGACCCCAAGGTCACCGCCACCCGGCCGCTGCGCATGCTCGTCCACGGCATCGGCGCAAGGCGAGGGCTGGACATCGAGCGGCAGTCCACGGCATACGAGCTCATGCGCGGTTGGGGACTGCCGGTCAGCAGCCACTTCCGCGTGCTCGACGACATCGAGCAGGTCCAGGAGTTCATAGTCCGGTTCGGCGAGCAACGACACAGCGTCGAGCATGAGATCGACGGCGTTGTCGTCAAGGTCGACGAGATCGCCGTCCAGCGTCAACTGGGCTCCACCAGCCGCGCGCCGCGCTGGGCCATCGCCTACAAGTACCCGCCCGAGGAGGTCAACACCAAGCTTCTCGACATCCTTGTCAATGTGGGTCGCACCGGACGGGTCACGCCATATGGCGTCATGGAACCAGTCGTCGTGGCGGGCTCCACCGTCACGAATGCCACGCTGCACAACGCTTTTGAGGTGCAGCGCAAGGGCGTGCTGATCGGCGACACCGTCGTGCTGCGCAAGGCCGGAGACGTTATTCCGGAAATCCTCGGGCCGGTCGTTGACTTGCGCGACGGCAGCGAGCGGGCCTTCGTTATGCCGACGAACTGTCCGGCCTGCGGCAGCGAGCTGGCGCCGGAGAAGGAGGGCGATAAGGACATTCGCTGCCCGAACGCCCGCTCGTGCCCCAGCCAGTTGCGCGAGCGGCTTTTCGGTCTCGCCGGACGAGGTGCCTTCGACATCGAGGCGCTCGGCTGGGAGGGCGCGGTGGCGCTGCTGGATTCCGGCGTGCTGATCGATCCTTCCCTGGGCGGTGCGAGTGAGTCGATGCTCTTTTCCTTGGGGGAGAAGGAGATTGCCCGCGTGCCCCTGTACACGCGAGCGGCGAAGAAGACCGACCCGGAAGGCAAGATCGTCGATGGACGGGTGGTGTCGGCCAATGGTCAGCGGCTCGTCGACAATCTCGTCAGCGCCAAGGAGCAGCCGCTGTGGCGGGTCCTCGTGGCCCTATCCATCCGGCATGTCGGTCCCACCGCAGCCAGGGCATTGGCGCGTCACTTTGGGTCGATGGCGGCCATCCGGTCAGCATCGGTGGCGGAACTCTCCGGTGTCGAAGGCGTCGGCGGGGTCATCGCCGAATCGGTTCGGGACTGGTTCGACCGGCCGGGCAACGAATGGCACGGGCGCATCGTCGATCAATGGGCCGCTGAAGGCGTGCGGATGGTGGACGAACGTGACGAGGATGTCGAGCAAACGTTGGCGGGTAAGACCGTGGTCGTGACGGGATCACTGGAGGGCTTCAGCCGGGACTCGGCGAAGGAGGCGATCCTCGCGCGCGGGGGCAAGGCGTCCGGCTCGGTGTCCAAGAAGACCGACTGGGTGGTGGTCGGTCCTGGCGCCGGATCGAAGGAGACCACGGCGCGCGAGCTGGGGTTGACGATCCTCGACGAGGCCGGCTTCGTCCGATTGCTCGAGACCGGTTCAGCCGACTGAGCAAACACGACGAGGTCCCGGTGCCGTGGCACCGGGACCTCGTCCATGCTGTGTCGCGCTCTGCGCGCTGGCGTGATCAGGCGCGCGCCATGATCCACATAAGTAGGGCGATGATGAGCAGCACACCGACGATCGTCCAGATAAGCCCTGAACCTCGCATGATCACAACCTCCTTGTTGCGGGAATGTGTGCCGAGATTAGGGTCCGCGAGGTCGACGAAGTGGGCTTAGCGGGCGAGATTTTTTTCTCTGGCGATCTGCTCGCCCGGGTTTTGCCGCGTTTCCACCCTTTGGGGTGACATTTTGCGTCCCGAGTAGACCAGAGCCCGCTGGATGAGGAAGCTCGCGGCGAAGAGGGCGACCTCCGTGGCGATCTTGGCCGCGAGCAGGGAACCGGTGACGGCCAGGAGAGCGTGGAGCAGGGCCACATTGGCCACGAGGATCGTCGCGGCGAGGGCGGCATACCGCAGCAGCGAGGGCAGCAGCGGTGCCGCCTCGCCACCGCGACGAAAGACCCAGCGCCGGTTGATTGTGTAGTTCGTCGCGGCACTGGCGACGCGCGCGGCAACCGCCGAGGCGGTGACCTGACCCGTCAGGGCAACCCCGAGGAAGAGCAGCGTGGTGTCGATCCCGAACGCCAGCAGCGAGGAGCCGATGAAGGAGAGCAGTTGGCGATAGATGAGCACCGAGTCGTGTAGCGGCCGGAAGTGCGAGGAAGCGTTTTCGTCGAGATAGATCGTGGCGATCTCCACCTCGCGGATGTCCTGATCCTCCGAGCAGGCCCGCAGCAACAGCTGCAATTCGTACTCGAAGCGATCGCCAGGGATGGCAAGCAGCCATGGAATCATCCGGGCCGGATAGGCGCGCAGGCCAGTCTGGGTGTCGATCAGCGTGCGCCGTGCCGCGAGCGCAAACAGCCGCTTCGTCACGCCATTGCCGACGCGGCTGCGCAGGGGCACCGAGCCGGTGAAGAGCCGCGCCCCGAGGACCATGTCGGGCTCGCCGCTCTCCAGCTCGGCCGCGACGCGCAGGATGTCGACGGGGGAATGCTGCCCGTCACTGTCGGCACACACGATCCCCTCATCGGGGAAATGCGCTGCGGCATAGGCGAATCCGGTCTTGAGCGCGGCACCCTTGCCGCGGTTCATTTCGTGATGGACCACGGTGGCCCCGCGCCGCGAGCACTCGGCGAAGATCGAGGAGTATGCCGGGCCGCTGCCGTCGTCGACGATCAGGATCGGCGCGGCGTCACCGAGATCGGCGATCAGTTGGGGGAGGCGTTGGTCCGGCTCGTAGGACGGAATGAGAACGATCATGGCCGCTCACCCCGCGATGTAGACGATGTCGCTCGTCCCGCGCTCTTGACCCTTGCCCAGCGGGTTATTGACCAGATTGCCCTGGAAGATCATCGCGGTCGAGCCGCCGCCGTCGAGGTTGTACGCCACCTCGGCGCCGAGGCTGACGAAGATCTCGGCGAATTCGGTCATGGTCACTCCACGGCTGTAGCCAGGGCTGCGGCCGTCCGCAGCGACGAAGAGCAGGTGGTTGTTCCCTATCAGGCCGATGCCGGTGCGCGGCTGCTGGCCCTGGATGGAGTGATTCCCGAAGTTCGTGTCGACCTCCACTGACTCGATTCCGCTGCGCACCTTGCCGCCCTCGACCAGTCCTGGACCGAAGGACAGGGTCTGCCAAACACCCTCGGAGAGAAGCGTTTTGGCATTTGTCGCGGTCTCGTCGTAGAGCTTCATCGAGCCGTCCTTATAGAACGCGAGACCTTCTCGGGCGCCGGCATCCCGATAGATGACGCCATTGCGAATCTGGATGCCGGTGTCGCGGAAGCCGTAGTAATCGCCATTGATCGCCAGGACCGCACCGGCCTGCGCCGCGATCGCCGAGGGGTAGGCAATGATGTTCTGCCCGAACTGGTCGTTGGCAAAGGCACTCTTGACGATCGTGGCATCACTGACGGTGACGTCCGCGACGAAATAGGTCACCTGGTCGCTGCCCGAGCCCGTCACGACCTTGGTGATCTTGATCGTTGCCGTGTCGCTGGTATAGCTGTCCGCGGAACTCGTCGCACCCGTGGTGTCCGCGGCCACGGCCTGTATGGCGGTTGACGTCTGCTCGGAGGCATTGCTCACCTCGACGTGGTCCACGACATAACGGTTCAATGCCCAGCCGCCGGTGGCGCCCAGGCCAGCAAAGGCGACACCGCCGATGCCGTAAAGGGCGGCACGACGCCCCATGCGTCGTGATCCCACCGGTTCCGGGCCCGGGGGCTGCGAGGGGGTCTGCGTCGGGGGGATCAGGGTCGCGGTCATGTCATCGTCCTTCGGGTTCTGTTGCGCGAGTGCGGGACTGGTGTGGTGCTCTGGGACCTATTGCGAAGCTCCCGAACGGGGTCCCCGCGAAGTACCGGAGCGAGCTTGCGAGCGAGGAAACTTCGTGAGGTGTCCTGGCTGTATGACGGGTGGCTGGCTCAGTGCCCGCCCATGCCGCCGGTGCCCTGCCCGGCGGTGACCGAGCCGACCTTGGTGGCGCCATCGATCGAGCCGCCGAGCGAGAAGGTGGCGACCTGGTCGGCGGCGAGCGCGCCGCCGAACCACACGTCATACGACTGACCGGAGGTGATGCCGGCGCCGGTGAAGACGAGGTTCGAGTAGTCCTTGACGGCAGTGAAGGTGGCGAGGACCTGATCGCCCGAGGCGATGCTCACGGTCTGGCCGGCGCTGACGGTGCTGGAGAAGCCGAGCTGGACCCAGCCCCCGGTCGACGCGCTGTCGGGGGCCTCGGCCATGCCGGACGAGCCGGCCGCCAGGACGGTGCCTCCGGTGACGGTGGTGCCGCCATTGGAGTCCAGGGATCCGTTGCCATTCATCGTCGGGCCATAGACAACCGTGGTGCCGCCGCTGATCGTGGTGCGCCCGTTGGAATCGAGGCCGTCCCCGCCCGCATTGACGACGATCGTGCCGCCGCTGATGAGCAATTGCGATCCGTCGTCCTGCATCCCGCCGCCACCCATCCCGCCGCCCGAGCTGGTGCCGGCCGTGGCGTTGAGGCCGTCGTCGGAGGAGGTCAGCGATATCGAGCCGTTCTCGATGACGATATTGGCGCCTTCGAGTGCTTCGGTGGACTTCGTCACCTCGACGGTGCCGCCGGTGACCGCGAGGTCCCCTTCGGCGTGGACGCCGTCGTCGCCCGCGGTGACGGTGGTCTTTCCGCCGGAAATCAGGATGTACCCGACCGTGTCGTCGCTTTCGTTGTCCGACTTCAGGCCGTCGTCGGCGGCCGAGACGTCGAGGCTGCCGCCGGCAACGATGAGGTAGTCCTTGCCGCGAACACCGTCATCGACGGCGGTGACTTGGATGGTGCCGCCCTGGATGACCAGTCCGTCCTTACTCGCTATGCCGTCATTCGTGTTGCCCGTGACCGTCAGCGATCCGCTCCCGCCGATGGTCAGATCCGCCATCGAAAAGAGCGCGGCATTCGGGGCGTCTTGCGCGGAGGTGTCATATCCCGTGCCGTCGGTCAACGCATTGGTCGTGCCATCGGCCAGCACGACAACCGCCTGGTCCGCGGCCTGGATGTTCACGGCGGCGCCGACGCTATTGGTGATCGTGGCGCCATCAAGGACGAGGCGCACCGTGCCATCGGTATCGCTGTTGACGACGACCGAACCATCGGTCAAGGTGCCCTTGAGGACATAGGTCCCCGGCGTGGAGATCGTGATGAGGTCGTCCTTGATGCTGACGCCTGCCGTGCCTGACGCCGTGCTCGCCCCGTCGGCCAAGGTCACCGAAACAGCCTGTGCCGCATCGTATGTCGTGTCCTGCGCCGATGCGTGCGAGGCGGCATTGTCGCTCAGGAGCGCCGATTCGGCGCTGGTTACCGAGCCGGAGGCGGGAGCGCTGCTGCTCGAAGAAGTTCCAGTCGAGCCCGAGACAGCGGAGGTTACCGAACCGGCGGGTGTGCCGCTCGCGTTGCCCCCGCAGGCGGCCAAGCCGAGGCCGGCTGTTAGGGCAACGAGCGCCGAGGTGATGCGCTGTGTCTTCATGGTGGGTAGCTCCTGGATCGGTGAAAAGGCTTGCGGGGTGAGTGAGGTTCAGGCTGTGAGGAAGTGCTGGTGCAAGGTCCGGTGCCACTTCAAGTCGGGGAGTTCCGGGCGCAGGGCACGCAGACCGGTGCCGTACTTGCTCACGCGGACGGGTCGGTGGCCCAGCGCCCAGAGTGCGCGGTCGACTGCCGAGGGAGTCGAGGTGCCTTTGGTCTCGATAATCGCGAGTCCAGGAAGGTCCAAGGCAGCGCCGGCCGGCACCCGGAATCGCAGGTCGGTGTCGATGGTGGCGCGTGTGAGGGACCCCTCAGCGGTCACCGTCGCGATGGTCATCCGCCGGTAGCGCGTGATGAGGGTGGCCTGCAGCGCCCTCGCGTCGATGCCCTCGACCCCATGGGCCGCCAGTCGATCCGACACGAAGTCGGACGCCTCGACGTCCAGGCGGGCGCTGAGGATCTCCGGATGCTCGATGCGCTCCTTGACTGTCGTGCCGCGCGGACCACGCGTCTTGACCTCGAGGAAGGTTGCGCCCGTGTCGACATAGGCCCGGGAACGAACCTTGAATCGGCGTCGGCGCCCTTGACCTGCGGACCTGAAGCTCGCGAGTTCTGCTGTGTCCCAATAGATCGATCGGTAGCCGAAGGTCCGGGCTCCGTCGATCTGGAGGATTCGGGAGTCGGGCCCGAGGCGATCGGTCAGGCGATTGATCGTGGCGTGCGGGACGACATACTTCCGGTCGACGCGAGTCAGCAGTTCGCCGGCTGCAACCACCTCGGGCAGGGAGATCGGCGCCAAGTCAGCACCGACGGGCGCCGGAACGGGGACCCCGGCGGGCGACGTGACAGCCTCCTGGGTGGCGATGGTGGCGGTCATCGTGCGACCTTCGGCGCCTTGGGCGCCGCGAGTGCGGTGCCGGGGCGGTAGCGGACGTCCACGGTGGTCGTGTCGTTGACTAGATCGGTTTTGATGATGGTGAGCGACGCGACTTCGGCACCGAGGATTCGCTCGACGTGCGCGCGGGTGGCGACCGGATCGGCATACGCCCGGTCCAGCACGATGGACTGGCGCTCTGTGCGGCGGGCGATCGCCGGGTGATCGCCGATGGCGAGTGCCGCGAGGATCAGGCCCATGAGGCCGGCGACGAGCGGAACATCGGTGCTTCCCAGCCCTCCGAGCAGCCCGAGGGCGAGCGCGGCGAAGTAGTAGGCGACTTCGGAGTTGCTCAACTCCTCCGAGCGCAACCGGATGATTGAGAGCACCCCGAAGAGCCCGAGGCCCAAGCCGGCGCTGACCGTCGAGGTCGCCAAGGCCGCGGCGACGGCAAGCACGCCGACGTTGACGCCGAGGAAGGCGACGATCAGATCGCGCCGGCCGTGGCGGGGCAGGAAGAAGGCGAAGACGAGGACGGTGATGGCGATCAGGTCGACGCCGATGAGGATCGGGTTCATGAGGGGCTCCTTGGCTTGCGGTTGCCCCTATTTCGTCAGCGCAACCCATCGGGACCCGATGCGCCCTCTGTGTGTCACCTGTGAGTCGAGGTCCGGGGGCGTGCGCACGGCCCACATAGACTGATGCGCATGTCCGAATTGACCCGCGCCGATGTCGCGCACCTGGCCGGGCTGGCCCGGATCGAGTTGTCCGACGACGAGCTCGACAAGATGGTCGGCGAGCTGGGGATCATCCTCGAATCCGTGGCGACCGTGCAGAATGCGCCGATCGACGACGTGGCACCGATGTCGCACCCGATGCCCCTGGTGAATGTGACGCGGCCCGACGAGGTGCGCCCATCTCTCTCTCCCGAGGCGGCGCTCTCCGGTGCCCCCGAGCAAGACCAACAGCGCTTCTCCGTGCCCCGCATTCTTGACGAAGACTGATAAAGAGCGAGATCACCACTGTGACAAACGAACTCATCACGGCCAGCGCTGCTGACCTGGCGGCGCGCCTGGCTGCCCGCGAGATTTCCTCGGCGGAACTCACCCAGGCTTGCCTCGATCGCACGGCCGCCGTCGACGGCGTCGTCCACTCCTACCTGCACGTCGACGCCGAGGGTGCCCTGGCGGCCGCGCGCGCGATCGACGAGCGCCGCGCGGCCCGTGAGAGCCTGCCGACGCTGGCCGGTGTGCCGATCGCGGTCAAGGACGTCATGACCACCAAGGGCCTGCCGACAACCTGTGGGTCGAAGATCCTGGAGGGCTGGATACCGCCCTATGACAGCACCGTGGTCACCCGACTCAAGGCCGCCGGTATGCCGATCCTCGGCAAGACCAATCTGGACGAGTTCGCGATGGGCTCCTCGACGGAACACTCGGCATACGGCCCCTCCCGCAATCCCTGGGATCTCGATCGCATCCCCGGCGGCTCGGGCGGTGGCTCGTCTTCCGTCATCGCGTCCTTCCAGGCGCCGCTGGCGACCGGCACCGACACCGGTGGCTCGATCCGCCAGCCGGCCGCTGTCACCGGGACCGTTGGCACCAAGCCGACGTATGGGGGTGTCTCCCGCTATGGCCTTGTGGCACTTGCCAGTTCGCTCGATCAGGCCGGACCGTGCGCCCGCACCGTGCTCGACACGGCGCTGCTGCATGAGGTGATGGCCGGGCACGACCCGATGGATTCCACCTCCATCGATGCGCCCGTCCCGGCGGTCGTCGAGGCCGCCCGCCGAGCTGATGTCTCCGGCATGAAGATCGGCATCATCCGCGAACTGACCGGCGACGGCTTCCAGGCCGGGGTCCAGCAACGCTTCGATGAGTCGGTGCAGCATTTGGTCGATGCCGGCGCTGAGGTCGTCGAGGTCTCCTGCCCGTCGTTCACCTATGCCCTCGCGGCCTACTACCTGATCCTCCCGAGCGAGGCGAGCTCGAATCTCGCGAAGTTCGACGCTATGCGTTATGGCCTGCGCGTCGCGCCGCACGGCATCGACGACCCCAGCGCTGAGCAGGTCATGGCGGCGACCCGGGACGCGGGCTTCGGTGACGAGGTCAAGCGCCGGATCATCCTCGGCACCTATGCCCTGTCCAGTGGCTACTACGACGCCTATTACGGCTCGGCCCAGAAGGTCCGCCGGTTGATTGCCGACGACTTCACCCGCGCTTTCGAGGCGGCCGATGTGCTCGTCAGCCCCACCGCACCGACGACGGCCTTCGCCTTCGGCGACAAGATCGATGACCCAATGGCGATGTATCTCAACGACATTGCCACGATCCCCGCCAATCTCGCCGGCGTCCCAGGCATGTCCCTGCCGAGTGGCCTCGCGCCCGAGGACGGCCTCCCGGTCGGCTTCCAGATCCTCGCCCCGGCCATGCAGGACCAGCGCCTGTATGCCGTGGGCGCCGCCCTCGAGGCCCGCCTGCTGTCCGCCTGGGGAGCCCCGCTCCTGCACTCCGCACCCGATCTCACCGCCGCCGGAAAGGGGGCCTGAGCCATGAGCCAGGCGACCGCCGAAGCCACGCTGCCCTTCGAGGAGGCCCTCGCGGCATACGACCCGGTGCTGGGTTTGGAGGTGCACGTCGAGCTGGGCACCAACACCAAGATGTTCTGCGGATGTGCGACCGCCTTTGGGGCAGAACCCAATTCGCAGGTATGCCCCGTCTGCCTCGGCCTGCCCGGCGCCCTGCCAGTGGTCAATGAGAAGGGCGTCGAGTCCGCCATCCGCATCGGCCTCGCGCTCAACTGCGAGATCGCGAGCTGGTGTCGGTTCGCCCGGAAGAACTACTTCTATCCGGATATGCCCAAGAACTTCCAGACCTCGCAGTATGACGAGCCGATCGCCTTCAACGGCCACCTCGACGTCGAGTTGGCGGATGGCTCGACCTATCGCGTCGAGATCGAGCGCGCGCACATGGAGGAGGACACCGGCAAGTCGCTGCACGTTGGTGGCTCGACCGGTCGCATCCACGGCGCGACGCACTCTCTGGTCGATTACAACCGCGCCGGCATTCCGCTCATCGAGATCGTCACCAAGCCTATGACGGGCGCGGGGGAGCGGGCGCCCGAGATCGCCAAGGCGTATGTCGCGACCCTGCGCGACCTGCTCAAGGCGCTCGGCGTCTCGGACGTGAAGATGGAGCAGGGCTCAATGCGCTGCGACGTGAATCTCTCACTCATGCCGAAGGATTCGACGACCTTCGGCATCCGCAGTGAGACCAAGAATGTCAACTCGCTGCGCTCGGTCGAGCGGGCTGTGCGCTACGAGATCGGTCGCCACGCGGCGATCTTGTCCTCCGGTGGCAAGGTCACGCAGGAGACACGGCACTGGCACGAGGACACCGGCATCACGACGGCCGGCCGCGAGAAGTCCGACGCCGAGGACTACCGCTACTTCCCCGAGCCCGATCTGGTCCCGGTTGCCCCGAGCGCCGAGACGGTTGAGGCCTTGCGCGCCACTCTGCCCGAGCCGCCCGCGGCCCGCCGCAAGCGGCTCCAAAGTGCCTGGGGCTACAGCGATTTGGAGATGCGCGATGTCGTCAACGCCGCTCTCGTCGACCTGATCGATGAGACCGTCACCGCCGGTGCCAGCCCCGCCGGAGCGCGCAAGTGGTGGTCGGGCGAGATCGCCCGCCGCGCCAATGACGCGGGTTCCGATGTGCCGACATATGCCGCGTCCCTCGCCGTCACGCCGGCTCACGTCGTGGAGTTGGAGTCGCTCGTGACGGGCGGCCGGCTGAACGACGCGATGGCGCGCCAGGTCTGGGACGGCGTGCTCGCCGGCGAGGGCACGCCGACGGCGGTTGCCGACGCGCGTGGCCTGGAGTTGGTGCAAGACACCGGCGCGCTTCAGGCCGCGGTCGACAAGGTCATCGCGGCGAATCCCGATGTGGCACAGAAGGTTCGCGACGGCAAGGTCCAGGCGGCCGGCGCCCTCATCGGCCAGGTCATGAAGGAGATGAAGGGCCAGGCCGACGCCGCAGCCGCCCGCCAACTCATTCTCGACAGCTTGACGAACTGAGCTTTCCGCTCACGCGCACGCGAGGCGGGTGGCACCGAGAACGGTGCCACCCCTCATACGGGTGCCGCGCGGAGCGCGATCAGCGGCGGCCGCCGCCGAGGATCGAGCCAAGGATGTCGATGATCCCGCCGCTCGACGACTGCTGCTGCTGTTGCTGCTGGCGGCTGCTCTGGCTGGAGGCCGCCCCGCCGAGGACGTCCTTGAGGATGTCGTCGAGGTTCGGCTGGCCGGAGGACTGGGGTGCCTGCGGCGTCTGCTGGCGCTGGGGCAGCACCCGCTCGTCGGCTTGGCTCTCCTGCGGCGCCGAGGCCGCGCCACCACCGAGAACCTGACCCAGGATGTCGCCGAGCCCGCCGCCGCCGGAGGACGAGCCCCCGCCGGACGTGCCGCCGGTGCGCTGGGTCATCTGCTTCATGACATAGGACAGCACGATCGGCGCGAGGATCGGCAGGAGCCGGCGGAAGAGGCTGCCGCCGAGGCCGCCGGCGGCGCCATAGCCGCCGAGCTGGCTGTAGACCTCGTCCTCGTTGCTGCCGAAGATGTGGCGAGTAATCGCTGCGCCGTCCTGCGCGTCGACCTGGCCGAGGTCGACCCCACCATCAAGCAGGGCGCCGTCATGCTGGCCGAGAGCCTCGAGGATCGAGCCCGCGCCGCGGGGGTCCTGGGCGTTCGCGTCGAGGCCGCCGAAGAGCGCGGGCAGCGCTGCCGCGGTGGCCGCCTCGACCTCGCTCGGATCCGCGCCCACCATCGCGGCGAGCTGGTCCATGTCCAGGCTGTTCAGAATGTCGTCAACGGCATTCGCCATGGAGGGGTACCCCATTTCTGGTCGTGCGCGGGAGCGCGTCGGGTCGGCGCGCTCCAGTGCGCGGCGATCCCGCTGTACCCAAAAGTAGCAAGGGCGGCCGCGGTATTTCCCCCCAAGCGCCCCCACCCCGTGCGATAGGGGCATGCTTGGGGTATGACGTCCGCTGCCATGGATCGCAAACTCGTCCTCGTGCGGCACGCTGCTGCGGCGGCGCGGCACCCCGAGGGCGACCACGAACGCGAGCTGACCGAGGAGGGGATTTCTCAGGCGCGCACCGCTGGTGGGTGGCTGAGCGGCCACGAACTCGGCGTCGATCAGGTGCTCTGTTCGTCCGCGGAGCGGGCCAGGCAAACCGCCGAGGGCCTGTGGGACGGCGGCTGTTGCGAAGCCGATGTGCACTATGACCAGCGCATCTACAACGCGGACCACAACGCCCTGCTCGGCGTGGTCCGAGAGGCGGATGAGGACGCGAGCGTCGTGATGATGATCGGGCACGCCCCCGGCATACCTGCCCTGGCCAGCCTCCTCGCCGATGGCGAGGGCAGTCGCCGCGCGCATGAGGCGCTGGCGGCGGGTTTCCCGACAGGGGGTCTGGCGGTGCTCAGCTTCTCGGGCTACTGGCGCGATCTTGGGGCGGGCGTCGCGAGCCTGGATCGCTTCCATACGCCCTGATCGGGTGAGCCGGGTCGTGGACGCCCGGCGCCTGCCGCGAGCCCGGGTGCGAGAATCAGGAGTATGCCTGCGCTGCGATCCCGCACCTCCACCCACGGCCGGACGATGGCCGGAGCCCGCGCCCTGTGGCGCGCGACGGGGATGACCGATGACGACTTCGGCAAGCCGATCGTTGCCATTGCGAACAGCTTCACGCAGTTCGTGCCGGGGCATGTGCACTTGAAGGACCTCGGCCAGCTCGTGGCTGGCGCGGTCGCGGAGGCGGGCGGTGTCGCCAAGGAGTTCAACACGATCGCCGTCGACGATGGCATCGCCATGGGCCACGCCGGGATGCTCTATTCGCTGCCCTCGCGCGAACTGATAGCGGATGCCGTGGAGTACATGGTGAACGCGCATTGCGCGGACGCCCTGGTGTGTATCTCCAACTGCGACAAGATCACTCCCGGCATGTTGCTCGCGGCGCTACGCCTGAACATCCCGGTCGTCTTCGTCTCCGGCGGCCCGATGGAGGCCGGCAAGACCGTCGCCATCGAGGGCATCGTCCACGACAAGATCGACCTCATCGACGCGATGATCGCCTCCTCCAATGACGCGGTCACCGACGATCAACTCGACGCCATCGAGCGCTCCGCCTGCCCCACCTGCGGCTCCTGCTCGGGCATGTTCACCGCCAACTCGATGAACTGCCTCACCGAGGCGATCGGTCTGTCCCTGCCGGGCAATGGCTCAACGCTCGCGACGCACGCGGCGCGCAAGGATCTCTTCCTGCGCGCCGGGGAACTGATCGTCGAACTGTGCAAGCGCTACTACGGCGGCGACGACGAATCGGTGCTGCCGCGCAATATCGCGACCTTTGACGCCTTCACCAATGCCGTCGCCCTCGATGTCGCCATGGGCGGCTCGACCAACACCGTGCTCCACTTGCTCGCCGCCGCGCGCGAGGCCGACCTCGACTTCCATATGGCCGATATCGACGCCATTAGCCGTCGCGTACCGTGTCTGGCCAAGGTCGCGCCCAACAGCCCGAAGTACCACATGGAGGATGTCCACCGCGCCGGCGGCATCCCGGCCATCCTCGGCGAGCTCGACCGTGGCGGGATGCTCCAGCGAAATGTTCATGCCGTGCACGCCGCGAACCTCACGGAATGGTTGGGGGAGTGGGACATTCGCGGCGGCTCGCCCTCCGATGCGGCGCTCGAGCTGTTCCATGCCGCCCCTGGCGGCGTGCGCACCACCGAGCCCTTCTCGACCACGAACCGGTGGGCCTCCCTCGACACCGACGCAGCCAACGGCTGCATCCGCGATAAGGCCAACGCCTACACCGCCGACGGCGGCCTCGCCGTCCTGACCGGCAATCTCGCCCCGGCCGGGTGCGTCGTCAAGACGGCCGGTGTGCCAGAGTCCGTATGGCGTTTCGCCGGCCCCGCGGTCGTCTTTGAGTCCCAGGATGATGCCGTCAGCGGCATCCTCAACAAGCAGGTCAAAGAAGGCGATGTCGTCGTCATCCGCTACGAAGGCCCCAAGGGCGGGCCAGGCATGCAGGAGATGCTCTACCCGACCTCCTTCCTCAAGGGCCGCGGTCTCGGCCAAGCCTGCGCGCTGATCACGGACGGCCGCTTCTCCGGTGGCACCTCGGGCTTGTCGATCGGTCACGTTTCACCCGAGGCGGCCAGCGGTGGCCTGATCGCGCTGGTCGAAGATGGCGACCTCATCGAGATCGACATCCCCGCCCGCTCGGTCAATCTCGCTGTGCCACAAGACATCCTGGACGAGCGGCTGGCCAAGCAGCAGGCCCGCGAGCGCCCCTTCACCCCCCTCGACCGCGACCGGCCGGTCTCGGCCGCGCTGCGGGCATACGCCTCCATGGCCTCGTCCGCCGCCGACGGCGCCGTCCGCGTCGTTCCCTAGCGCACGTCTCACCGGGCGCGCCTGCGGTCCGAAACGGCGGCCCTCCGGGGTCTGTGTCTGAGATGACATGCCCGACAGGTGAGACGGTTTGGATTTGCGTTGACGCGGCCAGCGACGGCGGGCCAGAGTGGAGACGTGGCATTCCTCCTCGTAATTGATAAGCGCGCTTGAGCCCTCTCCGGCAAGCGCGCTACCCCGACGTCCACCCATGGACCGAGGGGTTTTTTGTTGGAACGCCACACCCGAAAACCGAACTGAGAGCGGAAGTTACGAGATGACCACGACAGGCCAGGCGCCAGCGCAATCCGCGACGCCGAGTCCGGCGACGATGGCCCACAAGGCCCAGCCACAGTCGAAGAACACCACCGAGGTCACGGGTGCGCAGTCGCTCATCCTCAGCCTCGAAGCCGTCGGCGCCGACACCGTCTTCGGGCTCCCGGGTGGGGCCATCCTCCCGGCATACGACCCCCTGTTGGACTCCACCAAGGTCCGGCACATCCTGGTCCGCCACGAGCAGGGCGCGGGACACGCAGCAGAGGGGTATGCCGCCGCAACCGGCAAGGTCGGGGTCTGCATGGCGACCTCCGGGCCGGGCGCGACGAATCTCGTCACCCCGATCGCGGACGCCTACATGGACTCGGTGCCGATGGTGGCCATCACGGGTCAGGTGTCGTCGCGCGCGATTGGCACTGATGCCTTCCAGGAGGCAGACATCCGCGGCATCACGATGCCGATCACCAAGCACAACTACCTCGTGACCAAGGCGGACGACATTCCGCGTGTCATCGCCGAGGCCTTCCATATCGCCGCCACCGGGCGCCCCGGGCCGGTTCTCGTGGATATCTCCAAGGACGCGTTGCAGGCCAAGAGCACCTTCGCGTGGCCGCCGAAGTTCAACCTGCCGGGCTACCACCCGGTGATCAAGCCGCACGCCAAGCAGATTCGCGAGGCGGCTCGCCTGATCAAGGCCGCGCAGCGGCCGGTGCTGTATGTCGGTGGCGGCATCATCCGGGCCCACGCGGCCCAGGAGTTGGCTCAGTTCGTCGAGGCGACCGGCATACCCGTGGTTACGACCTTGATGGCGCGCGGGGCCTTCCCGGACAGCCACGAATTGCACCTCGGAATGCCGGGCATGCATGGCTCGGTCGCCGCCGTGACCGGCCTGCAAAAGGCCGACCTGCTCATCACCCTAGGCGCGCGCTTCGATGACCGGGTGACCGGTGAGTTGAAGTCGTTCGCCCCGGAGGCCAAGGTCATCCACGCCGACATCGACCCGGCCGAGATCTCCAAGAACCGCGTCGCCGATGTGCCAATCGTCGGGGATGCCAAGGCGATCATCGTCGACCTGCTCGCCGCGGTGACGGAGGGTGAGTATGCCGTGGACCCCGCCTCGTATGCCGCCTGGCGCGAGCGCGCCCTCGGGTGGAAGGCGACCTTCCCGGTCGGCTACAACGCCCCGACGAGCGAGGCGCTGATGCCGCAATATGTCATCGAGCGGCTCGGGGCGATTTCGGGGCCAGAGTCGGTCTATGTCCCCGGCGTCGGGCAACACCAAATGTGGGCCGCGCAGTTCATCCGCTACGAACGACCCAACAGTTTCGCCAACTCCGGCGGCCTCGGCACCATGGGCTATTCCGTGCCGGCCGCGATGGGCGCCAAGGTCGCGGAACCCGATCGCGTCGTGTGGGCGATCGATGGCGATGGCTGCTTCCAGATGACCAATCAGGAACTGGCGACCTGTGTCATCAACAACATCCCGATCAAGGTCGCGGTCATCAACAACTCCAGCCTCGGCATGGTGCGGCAGTGGCAGACGCTCTTCTACAACGAGCGCTATTCGGCGACCGATCTGCATACCTCCGTCGGCTCTCGCATCCCCGACTTCGTCAAGCTCGCCGATGCCTATGGCTGCGTGGGGCTGCGGTGCGAGTCACCCGAGGATGTCGACGCGACGATCCGCAAGGCGATGGAGATCAACGACGTGCCTGTCGTCATCGACTTCGTCGTCGAACGCGACGCCATGGTCTGGCCCATGGTTGCGGCCGGCGTGAGCAATGACCTCATCCAGATCGCCAAAGACACTGCGCCGCAATGGGATCGGGAGGAGTCCGAAGCTCTCGAGCAGGACCTCGATGCCGACCACGACGGCATACCCACCGGCAGCCACGGCGCCTGAGATCGACCGGAGCGAAACCTGATGTCCAAGCACACCCTGTCCGTGCTCGTGGAGAACAAGCCGGGCGTCCTGGCGCGGATCTCCGCGCTCTTCTCCCGGCGCGGCTTCAATATCGACTCCCTCGCCGTCGGCCCGACGGAGCATCCGGATGTCTCGCGGATGACGGTCGTCGTCGATGTCGAGGACCTGCCGCTGGAGCAGGTGACCAAGCAACTCAACAAGCTGGTCGAGGTGCTCAAGGTCGTCGAACTCGACCGCGACTCCTCGGTGCAGCGCCAGATCGTCCTGGTCAAGGTGCGGGCCGATGCGAACACCCGCAGCCAGGTCACCGAGATTGTCCAACTCTTCCGTGGCAAGGTCGTTGACGTGACCCCGGAGGCGCTGTCCGTGGAAGTCACCGGCAATGCGGACAAGATCCACGACCTGCTCGCGTTGCTGGAGCCGTATGGCGTGAAGGAACTTGTCCAGTCCGGCATCGTCGCGCTCGGCCGCGGCACCCGCTCGATCACCGACCGCGCCCTGCGCTCGGCCGGCTGACCCACCCCTCCCAAGGGACGGACCGGCCCAAACCGGCCGTCCGCCCGCGGCATACCCTTGCCAGCAGTCACACCGCACCCATCCCACCCAAGGAGTGGCCCACGATGGCCGAAATGTTCTACGACGACGACGCCGACCTGTCGGTGATCCAGGGCCGCAAAGTGGCCGTCATCGGCTATGGCAGCCAGGGCCACGCGCACGCGCTAAACCTCCGCGACTCCGGCGTCGATGTCCGCGTCGGCCTCGCCGAGGGCAGCACGTCCCGCGCCAAGGCGCAGGACGAGGGCCTGCGCGTCCTGACCGTCGCGGACGCCGTCAAGGAAGCCGACCTCGTCGTCATCTTGACCCCCGACCAGGTCCAGCGCACCGTCTATGCCGAGCAGATCCAGCCGAACCTGCGCGAAGGCGCGGCGCTGCTCTTCGGCCACGGCTTCAACATTCGCTTCGGCTACATCACCCCCGAGGCGGGCAGCGACGTCATCATGGTCGCCCCGAAGGGTCCGGGTCACCTCGTTCGGCGCGAGTTCGTCGACGGTCGCGGCGTGCCGGTGCTCGTCGCCGTCGAGCAGGACGCGTCCGGCTCGGCCTGGGAGCTCGCAAAGTCCTACGCGAAGGCCATCGGCGGGCTGCGCGCCGGGGGCATCAAGACCACCTTCACCGAGGAGTGCGAGACCGACCTCTTCGGCGAGCAGGCCGTCCTGTGCGGTGGCGCCTCCCAGCTGGTGATGTATGGCTTCGAGACGCTTGTCGAGGCGGGCTACCAGCCCGAGGTCGCCTACTTCGAGTGCCTCCACGAGCTCAAGCTGATCGTCGATCTGATGATCGAGGGCGGTATCGCCAAGCAGCGCTGGTCGGTCTCCGACACGGCGGAGTATGGCGACTACGTCTCCGGCCCGCGCGTTATCGACCCCTCGGTCAAGGAGAACATGCAGGCCGTCCTCGCCGACATCAAGAATGGCGCCTTCGCCAAGCGCTTCATCGATGACCAGGACGCCGGCGCGCCGGAGTTCAAGGAATTGCGCGCCAAGGGTGCTGCCCACCCGATCGAGGCCACGGGCCGCGAGCTGCGCAAGCTGATGGCCTGGGTCGACACCTCCCGCGACAGCGACTACGTCGAAGGCTCCGCCGCCCGCTGACCCCGTTTGGCTGGGTGGTAGGTTTCTCGCCCGATGCCGGAAACCCCGTGTTTGTGCCGGAAAGCTTCTGACACGAACAAGGGGTTTTCGGCACATAGGCCCGCCTCACGACGCGCAGGCGGGCCCGTCGCCTGTTCCGGAATGCTGCATAGTCTTGGGCCATGGCACAGATCCGGATCGCGCAGGACGAGCACGCCGACGACGTGCTGAGCACCGACAGCTTCGGGTTGCTGGTGGGGATGCTGCTGGACCAACAGTTCCCGATGGAGCGGGCCTTCGCCGGGCCGGCGAAAATTCTCGACCGCTTCGGCACTCTCGATCCGGGCGCGATCGCCTCCGCCGACGCAACGACCTTCGCCGACCTGTGCGCCACCCCGCCAGCGATCCACCGCTATGGCCGCTCGATGGCTGGCCGGGTCCAAGACCTCGCGCGCACCGTGCTGGAGTCGTATGACGGCGACGCCGCCACGATCTGGACGACGGCGGACGACACCTTGACGCTGCTCAACCGCTTGAAGGCGCTGCCGGGGTTCGGGGACCAGAAGGCCCGCATCTTCGCCGCGCTGCTCGGCAAACAGCTGGGCATCCAGCCGGACGGCTGGCGCGAGGCGATCGGCCCGTATGCCGAGCCGGGCTCCTTCCGCTCCGTCGCCGATGTCGTCGACCCGGACTCGCTGCAGAAGGTCCGCGAGTTCAAGAAGTCCGCGAAGGCCGCCGCTAAGCAGGCCGCAGAGTCCTAACTGAACCCATCAGGCAGGCCCCGAACTGCCCTAGCGCCTGAGCTACCGCCTGGTATCGGCCGCGATCACGACCTATACCAGGCGGTAGGCCGGTCGTTAGAGGCTGAAGAGTCCTGACCCGATTGCTCAGCGGCCGGGCGGGATGGCGTCGATATCGAAGCCGGGCAGATAGCGCGCAAGGGCGTCGCGAGGGGCGAGTTCGCCGCCAATCTGGCACAGGACGCCGATACCGCCGAGCCAGACTCGGTGGATCAGCAGATAGTCCGGGGGCAGGTTGAGCTTCATCCCGACCACCCAGTCGGGCCGGCGAATGTCGTTGATGCGCGCCGTCACCGAGCGCAGCCACGCCCGGTCGAAGCGATAGTGCGCGTAGGTCAGCGGCTCGATGAACATCGACAGATAGGTCAGCAGATCCTGCGGATCGACCTCGATGCTGTCCTTGATGAAGCCCGCCGAACGCAGGCCCGCCAGCAGCCCGTCGGCGTCGCCCGCCAGCGCCAGCGTCAGGAGCTGGCCCATCTCGGGCGGCAGCCCGTTCGGCAACCGATTGACCGCCCCGAAGTCGAGCACCCCGAGCCGGCCGTCTGGTGTGATCCGGAAGTTGCCAGGGTGCGGATCGGCGTGTAACTGCCCCGAGCGCACCGGCCCCGCCAACAGGAACTCCAGGTAGAGCTGCGCCGCCGCATTGCGGGTCGGTTGGTCGGCCTCGGCGATGATCCGCGCCAGCGGCACGCCCGGCAGCCACTCGCTGACCACCACCGAGGAGGTGGCGAAGACAACCTCTGGGATGGCGAAGTCGGGATCGTCACGGAAGGCGTCGGCGAAGGCCCGCTGATGTTCGGCCTCGAGGAGATAGTCCAGCTCCTCGCTCATCCGGGCCTGCAATTCCGCCATCACCGGCTTGATGTCCAGGCCGGGGATCCAGCCGGCGGCTAGCCGCGCCACCCGGGACAGTTGGCGCAGATCGCTCAACAGCGCCTCCCGCGCGCCCGGGTACTGGATCTTCACCGCCACCGTGCGCCCGTCGCGCCAGGTCGCCTTGTGCACCTGCCCGATGGACGCCGCAGCCGCCGGTATGTCGTCGAAGTCCGAGAACTTTGCTGTGCGCCACCGCGGTCCAAGCTCGCGGGCCAGCACCGCATGCACTTGTTCAGGCGGCAGGGGCGGGGCGGCCTCCTGCAATTTCGTCAAGGTGGCGCGATAGGGGCCGGCCCACTCCTCGGGCATCGCCGCTTCCATGACCGACAAGGCCTGCCCGACCTTCATCGCCCCGCCCTTCAGCTCCCCGAGGACGCTGAAAAGCTGCTCTGCCGTGCGGGCCTGGAACTGCGCGGCGACGAGTTCGGCGGGCTGGCCACCCACGCGCTTGCCGAGCCCGATCGCGCCTCGGCCGGCCATACCCAACGGCAGCGACACCAGCTTCGCGGTGCGTTTGGCCGTGCGCCGGGGCAGTTCACTCACGCGCCTATTGTGCGTGCTGGAGCCACCTGGGGCGAACACGAGGGGCAGTTGGGGTGTCGTGTCCAGCGGTATTGGCGCACGCCCGGCCAGGGTGCCGCGACTTCGAAGGTCAGCCCGGAGGGCAGCGACTGCCCGTTCAACTGGTTCAGAACGATCCGGGCGGTCAGCGCCACCGCCATCGTCGTGCTCGGCTCGTCGGCCCGTTCGGGCGGGCCGCACCCCTCGACCCGGGACTGCGCTGCGAGCGAACTAAAGGAGGGGTCCTTCTCCAGACGCGCGAGGTCGAGGCAGCGCAGGCACGGCGCCCCCGTGGCCCCGACGAGGGGACCGACCGTCATACCGCTGGCACGGCTAAACGCGACCGGGAGGTGGGGTATGCCGCGCGCCCGCCATCGCCCGCCATCCGCCGCCACCGCCGGCCCGCTCGTGAGCAGGACCACAAGGTCGGGTGCGTGCCGATAGCGGGGGATCGGTCCGTGCGCGGGCAGCCGGGGGGCCTGCGCAATCCCGGCGCGGTGGAGCATCTCCTGCAAGGGGCCGCCCGCTGGGTGAGCGCCCTCGATGAGCACGCGGTGGCGGCTGACGAGGGGTGCGGCGGCCCGAAGCAGACCAGCGGAGTTCAGCCGATCAAGCAACTCATCCATCCGCTCCTCCCGCAGGCCTTCGCGCCGGCCGCGATGCCACGGATCGCTGGTGCCGTCCAAGGCGCGCAACCAGCCGACCTCCTGCTCGCTCAGCCCCTCGATGCACACACCATGCTCGGGGCTCAACCCGAGTTGGATGCTGCCGTCTAGGCGAATCATCGGCATCGCCCGCTCGCTCAGGCGTGGCCACCCCGGCATGACGCCCCCCTTCCCGTCCCCAAGGCCCCGCGCCCCGGCATACGGCTCACCCTCGCAGGTCCCGAGACAACATGAAAGCCGTTGTCCACAGGCTGTGGACAACGGCTTTCGGAGCTGGGGCGATCAGGCCTTCGCGAGGATGCGGTTGAGGTTGGTGCCGCAGACCGGGCAGACGCCCTTGGCCATCCGGCGGCCGTTCTCGGTCGTGACGACCTTGCCCTCGGCCTCGCGCTTCTCCTTGCACTTCACGCAGTAAAACTCGCCCTTGTAGGTCTCGTCAGCCATGACTGCTCCTTCGTCGCTATCGGCTTTGATTCACCGGGGTATGCCCCGGTGCCACGCTCAACCCTAAGTCACGCATGGGCCAGATGCCCGATTTGAGCGTGATGGCGGTCTCGGGCGTGGTTGGCTAGCCGCATGTCCCAGGAGCCGGTCGTCGAGATCCGCCGCAGCGCACGGCGCCGCCGGACGGTGGCGGCGCGCCGCGAGGGCGATCGCATCATCGTCATGCTGCCGGCCGGTTTGAGTGCTGCCCAAGAGAAGACCTGGGTGGACAAAATGGTGGCCCGCCTGGACCGGCAAGCACCTCGTCGCGCCGCCCGCTCGGATCAGGATTTGATACGCCGGGCGAGGGAACTCTCGGACGCGCATCTGGATGGGCGACCGCGGCCGACCAGCGTGCGCTGGGTCGGCAATCAGGGCCGGCGTTGGGGTTCGTGCACTCCCGCCACCGGGGAAATCCGCCTCAGCGATCGCCTGCGGACCATGCCCGGGTATGTCGTGGACTACGTCCTCGTCCACGAGCTCACTCACCTGCTGGTCCCAGGTCACGGGCCGGACTTTTGGGCGTGGGTCGCGAACTATCCGCGCGCGGAGCGGGCGCGGGGCTTTCTGGACGGCGTCGCGAGCGCCGCGGGGCTGACCCTCGATCAAGACGATGTCGACGACTCAGCGGAGTCGGTGGGTTAACCGAGGCGAGCCTGGCCTACCGAGATCAGCCGGGCGACATCGGGTGCGGTGTTTGGGGGCAGGGCGTCCACGGGGAACCACGCGATATCGTTCGACTCCTCGCTCGCGCGAGGCATTAGCCCGGCGGGCGCGACGGCGAGATAGCGCACATCGAGGTGCTCGGCGCAGTCCCCGAACCGTCCAACGAGTTGGTGACGATCCAAATCGATGGGCTCGTCCTGCGGCTCCAGATCGTCCAGCCCGGATTCCTCCCGCAACTCGCGGGTTGCCGCCGCATGCACGCTGTCGTCCCTGCTCTCCAAGTGCCCGCCGAACTGCAGCCAGACGCCAGCTCGTGCGTGCAGGTGCAGCAAGACCGATCGCCCGTCCGGGCTGAGCACGAGGCACGAAGCGGTCAGGTGCGAGGGCGGTCCTGACTTCGCGACCGCCATCGGATCACCGGACAGGGCGCGCAGGAAGCTGCGGCGCAATTGCTCTTGATTCTCATCCGGCGCGCGCCAGCCGAGCAGGAGGGCCAGCGCATCGTCATACAAGTGGCGCACGGAGGCCGGAGCGATGCCGCTCATCCGCCGTCGCCGCCGAGCAACTCGCGCAAGGCGTCGTCCAGATCGTCGGGCTCCGGCGTGGCGGCGCGGCGCTCGACATACCCGAGCACATCATCAAGATCCGCGGCGCTGGGGGCGAGATCCGGGTGTCCCCAGGCGGAGTCGCGCAGCGTGGCCCCACCCTTGTCTTCCAGGGCCGCGAAGAGGTTCGCCGCATCCCGCAACCGGCGCGGCCGCAATTGCAGGCCGACGAGCGCCGCGAAGGTCTTCTCCGCGGGACCACCGCTGGCGCGGCGCCGGCGCATCGTCTCGCCGAGGGCGCCGGCCTGCGGCAGGTGGCGACCCGCCGCGCGGTCGGTGACGACATCGACCCAGCCTTCGACCAGAGCGAGCCAAGTTTCCAGGCGCGCGAGGGCCGCCCGCTGCGCCGGGGTCGGATCGGGAGCGAAGAGCTTGTCGGCGAGGGTGGCTTGCATGGCGCCAGGATCACTGGGGTCCAGGCCGCGCATTGCGTCTTCGATGGCCTCGGTGTCGATCGCGAGGTCACGGGCATAGTCCTGCACCGCCGTGCGGATCTGCGCCGCGAGCCACGGGACGCCCGCGAACAGCCGCAGCCGCGCCGCCTCGCGCACCGCGAGGTAGAGCCAGACCTGCTCAAGGTCGATCTCTAGCCCCTCGGCGAAGCTGGCGATATTGCTGGGTATGAGGGCCAGCACGCCATCGCCGGTCAGCGGCAGTGAAACCTCGGTGCCGGTGAGCATCTCGCTGGCGAGGCCGGCCAAACCCTGCCCGAGTTGCATGGAGAACATCGAGCCACCGGCCCGCTCGAGCATCGGCCCCACCTGGGCCATCGCAGCGGCGGGATTGGTGCCGGGCGGCAGCATCGCGGACAAAGCCTCCATGCCGCCATCGGCGAATTGGGCGGTCATAGCCTTGGTCATCGCGCCCGTAACCCCCGCCGCGACCGGCTCGACGAGCGTCTGCCAGACGGCCATGGTGTCCTCGATCCACTCCGATCGGGACCAGGCAACGCCGCGCAGGCCGGGGGATTCCAGATCCGTGACCTCGCCGAGCCACAGATCGGCGACATGCCCCGCCTCCGCCGCCAACTGCCGCTCACGCTCGCCCATCGCGGGATCACCTTGCGCGGCAACGGCTTTGCGTGCCACATCGGTGGTGATCGTGGGGGAGAGCGGCCCCTCGTCGGGGCCGGCGAACATCGATTGGAACTGACTGAGCATGCCCTCGAATTGCGCGACGGGGATCTGACCCAGACCCATCGAGGCCAATTGCTCCATGACCTCCGGGGGCAGTTCGGCGCCGCCGGTCATCCGGCGTAGCGCTTCTTGCATCTCCGGGGGCAGCCCTGCGGGCTCGCCCGAACTGTCAGAGCGCTCGATGTCGTCGGGCACGGTGATTTCTCCTAAAGGGCCCTGGGTGAAAATGTGTCCACCCAAGACAACCACGCGGGTGCTTCCACAGTTCCCGACACCACCAGGAGATCTGTCGATGTCACCGCAGGAGCGCGAACCGGCCGAGGGTGTCGTGCGCCTGTGCGCCATCCGGGACCAGGCCTTGTCCGTCGATGAAGCATTGAGCGCCATCGCCGACCCCGCCTGCGGCGGGCAGGTGCTCTTTGTCGGGCGGGTCCGCGATCACGACCACGCCCGGGCCGTCACCGCGCTGGCATACCAAGCCCATCCGCAGGCGACCGAGCGCATGGCGGCGGTGTGCGCCGAGATCGCGCAGGAGTATGACGTGCGGGCCGTGGCCGCGCTCCATCGCGTCGGGGACCTGCGTATCGGCGATATCGCGGTCGTCACTGCCGTGGCTGCTGCCCATCGCGGCGCGGCCTTCGAGGCGGGTCAGGCGCTCATCGACCGGCTCAAGGCCAGCACACCGATCTGGAAGAACCAGCACTTCGCCGATGGGGCCAGTGAGTGGGTCGGGCTCCCGTGAGCGATTGGCGGACCGACCCAACTCAGCTCTCGCCACGATCCAAGCGTCTGCTCTGGTCGACCTTTGTCGGGCTCGTCCTGGCGTGCATCATCGCGCTGATTCCGCTGCCCTACGCGATTCTGCGTCCCGGCCCTGCAACAAACACCCTCGGCACGACGAGTGACGGTAAACCTCTGGTCGACATCAAGGGTGCCTCCACCTATCCGACCAGCGGCGGGCTCGACTTCACCACGGTGCGGGTGTCCGGCGGTCCGGGCCGGCGGGTCAACGCCTGGGACCTGCTCGGGGCGTGGATGAACCCCCATGACGAAATCTTCCGCGAGGACCAACTCTTCCCCAAGGGCAGCACGTCCAAGCAGATCGAGGAGCAAAATGCGGCCGAGATGGCCGGCAGCCAATCCGAAGCGGCGGCCATCGCGCTGCGCAGCCTCGGCAAGAAGGTGGGGGAGTCGTATGTCGTCGCCGCCCTCACCGAGGGTGCGCCCTCGGCATCGGTGCTCAAGGTCGGTGATGTGATCACGGCGGTCGACGGCCGCCCGGTCACGGCGCTCATCGACATTCAGAACCAGGTCCGCACCCATCAGCCCGGCGACTCGGTCGAGGTCACGGTTTCCCGCGAGGGGTCAAGCCAAACCGTGACGACGACCACCATTGCGGCGGACGGGCGCCCGGTGCTTGGGGTTCGGCTGCGGATGGACTTCGACTTCCCCTTCGAGGTGACGATTCACGCCGGAGATGTCGGCGGACCATCAGCGGGCGCGATGTTCGCCCTGGCGATCCGCGATGTGCTCACACCCGGCGAGATGACCGGCGGCAAGCAGATCGCCGGCACCGGCACTATCGACGATGACGGAATCGTCGGCCCGATCGGCGGGATACGGCAGAAAATCGTCGGCGCCAAGGAGGCGGGCGCGACCTTCTTCCTCGCCCCCGCGGACAACTGCGCCGAACTGGTCGGGCATGTCCCCGACGGCATCACGGCCGTCAAGATCGCCACCTTCGACCAGGCCGTCAGTGCCGTGGAGAAGATCGCCGCCGGCCAGGGCGACCTCCCCTCCTGCGGCTGACCCTTCCTGCGCGCGTGCTCAGCGCTGCGGCGCGTCCTCGCGCAAGGTTGCGGCGAGCGCCTCAACCAGGCCCGCGGCTAGGTCCGGGCTCATCGCGACCATGTCGTCGCTGTCATACGCACGCTGCCGCAGCAGGCAGATGGACCGGCCGTCGCGCAGCACCGCGACCACGAGTCGCACATCCTTGCGCTCGGGATGTTTCTGGAGGCGGTCGATCGAGTCGCCGCCGGCCAGCTCAGCCTCGGCGCCCGGGGGAAGCACGATGCGTTCGATGCTGAGCGCAACCCCGTGCACCGCTTCGGGCCACATGATCCGCAGCAGGGCGCCCTGGAGGTCATCGCCGGGATCGAAGCCGTCCTGCTCGACGGCCGACAAATCCTGGGGACCCGCCTCGGCAGCGCCGTCCAGGGATGGTGCGCTCGCGGCCAACTCGTGCGTCGGGACGAGAGCGAACAGGCGGGCGGGCTGATCCCAGCCGCCGCGAGCGACATATCGCTCGGTCTCGACGGCCACGACTTGTAACGGATCGGCTTCCATGGCCCCCATGGTGGACCCACGACGGGGGGCTTGATGCTCCTATTCCGTGTCAAGGTCTGTTCATGCGGCGGTGAGCCAGGCGCGGTAGCGGGCGGCGAGTTCTTGGTTGGGTCGGCGTCCGAGTTCGAGTTCGCCGATTCGTGCGGGCCACACGCCGAGGTGTTCGGCGGCCTGGGTCAGGGTCAGGTTCTTGGCGCGCCGGGCGGGGCGCAGGTCGGAGTAGTCGGGTGCGGTGGTGTGGCCGGCCAGGGCGTGGAAGACCTCGCGGGCGACGGCGCGTTTGAGGGCGCGGAAGACGGCTTTCTTGGTCCAGCCTTTGGCCAGGCGAGCATCGCGGTAGGCACGGGTTCTTGGGTCGTGGGACATGCGGACTTTGACGATGTGGTGCAAGGCGGCGTTGGCCTGCCGGTCCCCGCCGCGGGAGAGTCGGTGTCGGCTGGTCTTGCCGGAACAGACCGGGATCGGGGCGGTGCCGCACAGGGCGGCGAAGGAGGCGCTGGAGCGCAGCCGCTGGGGGTTGTCGCCGGCGGTGATCAACAGTTGGGCGCCGACGGCGGGCCCGACGCCGTTGATGGCCATCAGGGCCGGGTTCGCTTCGGTGGCCCGGCGCCGCATCCGCTGTTCGAGGTCCTCGATCTCGGCCTGGAGGGTGTGGTGGCGTCGGGCCAGGGTCCGCAGCGCGGCCATGGTGTCCGCGAGGTCCAGGTCGCGGATCTGGTCGGGTCGGCAATCGTGAAGGACGGCAAGGAGTTTCGCCGCCGGCAGGTCACGGTAGCGGTCCCGCAGGACGGGTTGGGTGTTGACCAGCAGTGCGTTGATCTGACGCCAGGTGGCCTGCTGGGCTTTGACCGCGGAGCGCCGCGCGATGGTCAGTGCACGCAGCGGCTCGATGCTCGGGTTCTTCGGCTCGGTGCTGGCCTCACCGGAGAGCACCGAGCGGGCCGCCCGGTAGGCATCCAGGGGGTCGCTCTTGCCCTGTTTGCGTTTCTCCGCCGGGCGGGTCCGGTTCACCTCCACGACCCTCAGGCCGGCGGCGAGGAGTTCGGTGGTGATGCCGACACCGTAGCTGGAGGTCCCCTCCACTCCCACCGCGTGCAGCGGTCCGTGCTCGATCAGCCAGGCCACGGCGCGTCGGTACCCGGCCAGGGTCGTGGGGAACTCGCGGTCCGCGACCGGTTGCCCGACGCCGGTGATCACCGCGACGTGGATGGTGTCTTTGTGGGAATCGATCCCACCGAGACGATGGGTCTCGTTTGTCATGATGGTGCTGCCTTCCGATTCCGTTGGGTCGGCATCGGCCGGGCCGGTCAGACAGGACTTACACCAGATCCCGTGCGCTGGGGTCAGGCTCGTATGAGGTCATGCCCGAACCGGCCGGTGCCGCATACGCGAGGGCCGGACGGATCAGCCCATCGGCAATCCAGCAGGACACCAGTCAGATTCAGGGTCACGACCCCCGCGCACGCCATACCAGCATGTAA